>VOFE01001669.1_pt1 | contig 144000 bp, 167 predicted proteins | sample 5384071 | NCBI WGS metagenome assembly VOFE01 (sample SAMN12384724, study PRJNA508395) | human gut metagenome | isolation source: healthy gut D | host: Homo sapiens
CTGGGGTTCCGATTCCTGTTCGCAGGCATCGTATTGACCGTTATCCTATGGAAGCGTGTTCGCGAGGGCGTTCAGCGGCAAGATGGTGCTTGCCGGCACGGTGCTCGGCCTTGCCGATTTTCTGGCGTTCTGGACGCAAACCGTTGGCTTGGAGCACACCACTCCAGGCATCAACGCGTTTCTGACGGCGACGTATTGCGTGATCGTCCCCTTCTTGTGGTGGATCGTCGCCCACAGGCGTCCAACGGTGTTCAACATCGGCGCCGCCGTGCTTGCCTTGGTGGGTATTTGGCTCGTGTCGGTCCAGTCGGGCGGCATGAACATGGGCTTTGGCGAGGTGATGACGCTGCTGTGCGCGGTCTTGTTCGCCGTGCACATGGTGTTGGTTTCGAAGTTTTCCCGCTTCCATGACGTGCTGGCCCTGACGGCTGTGCAGTTTGTCGCTGAAGGTTGCATGGGCTTGCTGTCGGGGGCGGCTTTTGAGACGTTTCCGGGGTTCGCGGTATTTACGCCCGGCATCATCGGCCAGCTGCTGTTTCTGGCCATTTCGCTTCCATCGTGGCGTTCGGCATCCAGAACGTGGCGTTGGCGCATATTCCTCCTGCGCAAGCATCGTTGTTCCTGAGCCTGGAATCGGTGTTCGGCGTGCTGTTCAGCGTGCTGCTGTACGGCGAACAGCTGAGCTTGCGCTTGTTGATGGGTTTCTCTTTGATCTTCGTGGCCATCATCATCAGCGAGACGTTTCCGTTGAAGCGCAAACAGCCTGATGGCGCCGTTGGGGAGGCCATATAAGAACAGCTTGTTACCGTTGTCTTGACGCATGAGCAGGCATGATACAATTCGGACGTACATGACCGATCAAGGAGGACTTACCATGGCGGAGAAGAACAACGTTGTTCTTATCGGCATGCCCGGCTCAGGTAAATCCACGCTGGGCATCGTGTTGGCGAAAATCATGACGAAGGACTTCATCGACGCCGACATCGTCATCCAGAACCAGTGCGACAAGACGCTGCAGAAGATCATCGATGCATGTGGCCCTGAGGGTTTCATCGAGGTCGAGAACGAGATTCTCAGCAAGATCGATGCGGAGAACAGCGTTATCGCCACGGGTGGTTCCGCCGTGTACTCCGATGAGGCTATGAAGCACTTGGCGGAGATCGGCACGGTTGTGTATCTCAAGATCTCTTATGACCAGCTGGTGCATCGTCTGAGCGACCTGCAGGAGCGCGGCGTCGTTTTGAAGGGTGGCATCGGTATGAGCCTCAAGGAGCTGTACGACGAGCGTCTGCCGCTGTACGAGCAGTACGCCGGCATCACGGTGGACGTGAACGACCTGTCCATCACCGCTGCGGCTCGGAAGGTTGCAGATGCGCTTGCGCATGAAGGTGTGAAGTAATGTTTCACGTGAAACATTAGATGTTGAAAGGCCACCGAAAGGTGGCCTTCTTGTGCACGCGGTTAGCAAGTTGAGCAGTTGAACATTGCTGCGCTGTAGAGTTCGGAAAACCACGACATGCGGTTCGGTGGCGAAGCCCTTTATGGAACTCGGCTAGCTACGGGCATCGATGCGTTTCAGCTTGAAAGAGGAAACCGGACAGCGCGTCATGGCGTTTATGAGGCAATGAAGGCCGTCGGATAGATGGCATGACGTTACTGCTGCGGTTTGGAGGTAGCCGGATTGGGGCTTACTGCAGAGGCTTGGGATGTGTGGGGGATTTAGCAACGCTAGAGTTCCAAACAAGGCGATAGCATTTGGGATAGGGTTATACACCACTTATTGAACCCGGGTATAGAATCCTCGACTAAGCTTTTATCGCGCTTTGGCCTTGGTTTTGCTGGTAAAGATCGGTCATAGTTTGATCGTGGACTCCCCTTTGCTTATAGGTGCGGCGCTTAAAGATTACGCAGCAAATCCGCGTGAAACATCCTGGCAGAAACAAAAAGGCCCCTGATGTTTCACGTGAAACATCGGGGCCAGCATGAGGGGCAGGCAGTTGCTATACGGTGGCGAAACCTTGTGCAGCTGCTGCGCGGTCCTCCTGGGCGGTCTTGGCGCCCAGGCGATCAGTAAGGGAGTCAATCGGCGGCACGTCGTCATGATTCTCATGCGGAACCATGTCCTCTTCCTTGCCGCCTGCGTCGTTCAGACGCTTGAAGAAGTCCTTCGTCTCGCGGACGACCACACCGGAGAGAACGATCAAGGCGATCATGTTCGGCACGGCCATGCACGCGTTGAAGATGTCGGCGATGGTCCAAACGGCGGAAACGGTCATGTAGGGGCCGATGAACACAGCGGCGATGTAGAGCCAGCGGTAAACCTTCACGGCCTTCATGTTGCCGTTGCTGAAGTACTCAAGGCAGCGTTCGCCATAGTAATCCCATCCCAGGATAGTCGTGAATCCGAAGAGCACGAGACAGGCCATGAGCACGAACGAAACGACGGTGGGAGAAATGAACGGCAGGCCAGCCTGGAAAGCGGCGGTGGTGACGGCCGCGCCTTCGAGTCCGGGGATCTGGTACGCGCCCGTCATGACGAGCGCCAGGCCGGTCATCGAGCACACCACGATGGTGTCGAGGAACGTGCCGGTCATGGAAACGAGACCCTGACGGACGGGCTCCTTCGTCTGAGCTGCAGCAGCGGCGATAGGCGCAGAACCAAGACCGGACTCATTGGAGAAGATACCGCGGGCGATACCCTTCTGCATGGCGATGAAGATGGCGCCAAGCATACCGCCGGCAGCGGCGTCAAGGCCGAAAGCGGAACGGAAGATGACCACGAATGCGCCGGGGATCTTATCCAGGTTGGTCAGCAGCAGGACAAGGGAGAAGCCCACGTAGAGCACGACCATGACGGGGATGACGCGCTCGGAGACGCTGGCGATGCGCTTGATGCCGCCGATGACCACCAGGCCGACCAGCACGGCAACCACGATACCGCCGATGACGGTGGCGATGGAGTAATCCATGCCGAGGACGCTGACGGTGAAGGACTTTTCGGGATCGAAGAAGTTCGTGATGGCGGTGTTAATGGAGTTCACCTGGGTGAAGGTACCGATGCCGAACAGGCCTACGCACATGCCGAAGAAGGCGAAGATCTTGGCGAGCCAGCACCAGCTGATCTTGGACAGACGCTTGCCCATGCCGCGCTCGATGTAGTAGAACGGGCCGCCCAGCACGTGGCCGGTGTTCTCGTCGATGCTGCGGAACTTGACGGCAAGCAGGCCCTCGGGTACTTCGTGGCCATGCCGAACAGCGCTGCCAGCCACATCAGAACATGGCACCGGGGCCGCCGACCACGACAGCGGTTGCAACGCCCACGATGTTGCCCGTACCGATGGTTGCTGAAAGCGCGGTGCACAGCGCGCCGAAGCTCGATACCTCGCCGGTGCCGCCCTTTCTCGTTCTTCACCATGTAGCGCAGGGCGCGCGGCAGCTGCCGGAACTGCACGGCGCGCAACCGTACCGTCAGCAGGATGCCGCCGAACAGGATGAGCACCATCAACGGACGCCCCCATACAAAGTCGTCAATGGCGGTGATCACGTTATTGACGACGTCGAAAAACCCTTCCACAACTCACTCCTAACTAAAACTCTGAACCGGTACAACCTCTGCGAGACCCTGAGGATGCACGGAAAGAGAGCTCAGCGAAAGCTACGGGGTTCTGGAATATGAGATTATGGAAAGGGAAAAGTTTCGGTGAACGCCGAGTTTGAGTTTCGTTCACGTTTGCGACAAGTCACTGACTTTTCTCTGTCCTTTGCCTGAGAGTTTCAGCGAAACGGTTCGCCGCTGCAGCTTGATCGAAGCTGTTTGCGGTTAGGTCTTGCGGCCTGCGTTTCACCTTGCCCCTTCGGCACCCATAGTTGGGATTCTCCAGAGGCCCTGCTTGCCCTGTTTCTTACGATCCAGAACATATCAACGGGGTGACGCTATGAAATTGTGGCATGAACTTTAACAGTGGGGTAACGGCTTGTAAACACCTAATATTTCGAACGTGTAACTTTTTGGGCAAGTGGACAAAAAAGGAGCGAAGTAAGGCGGGATGGCTTTGAGGATCGGGATACGGAATGGATGTCGAAGGGGACAGCCTGTTCGGCCGCGTGAAACCTGAGCTTTGAGGACGGGGGATACGGAATGGGTGTCGAGGGAATATTTCTGCAAGAACGGTTGAGCGTGATGTTGTACAAATACTGTTGCACAAATATTCTTGCGAAGATGCCGGCTTGTTTGTCGAGGTGGATGTTTCTTTCTGATAAGGGTTGCACCTTCGTTTTAGGGAGTGCGCCTTGTTAACATGGTTTCGACCTGGAACGGGCGAATGATTGCTGCATCTGCTCTCACAACAAGCGGGTTCAAGCCCGGGCTATTCAATGCAAAGGGCTGCCTGAAGAGAGCTTCGTCCCCCTTGTGAGCAGGACTGCCCGCCCTTGCTTCTCAAGGAGGGCAGAACCCGGCGGATGCTGTTGTAATCGCTTTGCTCAATATTATGTTGCGCGATGAAAGGGTTAGGATGAAGTTCACTGTCGTGGCGGTTGGAAAGCTGAAAGAACGCTTTTGGGTGGATGCCTGCGCGGAGTATCTGAAGCGCCTGCAGCCGTACGCGAAAACCCAAGTGCGCGAAATTGCGGATATCGACCCGCGCAAGGCCGGCGGCGTGGATGGCGCGCGTGATAAGGAGGGCGCAGCCATCTGCGCTGAAATCGAGAAGCTTGGTGCGGACACGCATGTGGTGCTGCTGGCCATCGACGGCAAGGAACGTTCGAGCGAGGGTCTGTCGAAGCGTCTTGACAACCTGATGCTGCAAGGGAAAAGCAACTTCGCATTCGTCATCGGCGGATCTGACGGCGTAAGCGATGAGGTGCGCAAACGAGCAAACGAGCTCCCTATCGTTCGGCCTCATCACGCTCCCCCACAACCTAGCGCGCGTAGTCCTACTCGAGCAGCTCTACCGCTCCCAAAAATATCCCACGGCGAGCCTTACCACAAATAACATAGCGCACTGACTCCTAGCTGACATTTAGTGACACTTAGGGGACGTGTCGTTAAATGTCCAGTTCAGGGATGAACGCACGGTACCGCTCTGACTGAACAGCGGATTTACGCAATCATCGTTGTTTCGCCAGCACCCTTGTTCGCATCGCGGCCGCTCAGGGGCGTGCCGGTATCTGCCCCGCTTTGCTTCGATCGCCATGTGCGAAGCAAGTGTTTGCCTGCGTTTCCCGAGCTTTTATACTGTTTCGGAACGAATTTGCCTGTGAAGGAGGCGCTTCCCTATGCGGATGATTTCTTGGAACGTGAACGGCTTGCGCGCTGTTTTGAAGAAGGGCTTCGAGGATATCGTGTGCCAGTTCGATGCCGATGTGGTCGCGCTGCAGGAAACGAAGCTGCAGGCGGGCCAGGCGGCGTTGGATTTGCCGCAATATCGCGAGTTTTGGAGCTATGCGGAGAAGAAGGGCTATTCCGGTACGGCGGTGTTCTGCAAGGAAGAGCCGCTGCAGGTGCTTCATGGACTGGGCTTTCCCCACTTGGATAACGAGGGGCGCATCGTGGCGTGCGAGTTTCCTGAGTATTGGTTCGTTTGCGTTTACACTCCGAACGCGCAAAACGAGCTCGCCCGCATCGACCATCGCATGGAATGGGATGACGCGTTCCGCGACTTTGCAAGGGCTTGAAGAGGGTGTGCTCCCGGCCGGCGTTCCGGTGGAACGTGCCGGCACCGACGGTAACGTGGTGTTGCGTCCGGAGGCGGGTATTGGCGAAGGGAAGAACGGCGCGGACGTGATCCCGGAATCGGCTCCCATGGGCGACGGGCATTTGCCCACGCAATGGCTTCCGCTGACCCAGCCCGGTGAGTCGGCGCAGCCGAAACCCGTTGTCACTTGCGGTGATTTCAACGTGGCGCACCACGAGATCGACCTGAAGAACCCTGGCCCCAACCGCGGCAACGCCGGCTTTTTCCGATGAGGAGCGCGGCAAGTTCACCGAGCTGCTCGACGCCGGGTTCGTCGACACCTTCCGCAGTACGCACCCCGATCTTGCTGGCGCGTACTCCTGGTGGAGCTACCGCTTCAACGCACGCAAGAACAACGCAGGGTGGCGCATCGACTATTTCCTGGTCAGCGATGCTTTGGCCCCGCGCATCCAAGCCGCCAGCATCTACAATGAGGTGTTCGGTAGCGACCACTGCCCCGTCGGCCTCGAGCTCGACCTGGACTAGCTCAGGTCGAAGTGTCTGGTCCCCGATGTGTCTGGGATGGGGGTTGGCGAAGCTGCTGGTGGCGCGTGGTATCATGCTAAGGTTCGAAACAAGAGGCTGCGGCAGCTGGATGTCAGGCTGCCGGACCTGAACTTAGTACTGCTAGAAGGAAAACAACTATATGGATACTGCAAAGATCGAAGCCGGCGTTCGCATGATTTTTGGAGGGCGTGGGCGAGAATCCCGATCGCGAGGGTCTGAAGGAGACGCCTGCGCGCGTTGCCCGTATGTACGAAGAGGTGTTCGCCGGCCTGACGGAGGACCCTGCCGTGCATTTCGCAACCACGTTCGACGAGCACTGCAGCGAAATGGTGCTTGTGCGCGACATCTATTTCTACTCCATGTGCGAAAGCATCACCTGGTGCCGTTTTTCGGCAAGGCGCACGTGGCCTACATCCCGGCGGCCGACGGGCGCATCTGCGGGTTGTCGAAGCTCGCGCGCCTCGTGGACGTGTTCGCGAAGCGCCCGCAGGTGCAGGAGCGTTTGACCTCGCAGATTGCCGACACCCTGGTCGAGCAGCTGAATCCGCAGGGCGTCGTGGTGGTGCTCGAGGCTGAGCACATGTGCATGAGCATGCGCGGCGTGAAGAAGCCCGGCAGCCATACCGTCACCAGCGCGGTGCGCGGCGTGTTCGCCGGCAGCACCGATGCGGCTCGCGCCTCGCGTTCCGAGGCTATGTCGCACATCTTGTGCGAAACCCGATAACGCAAAGGCTTGGTTATGGAAGCCGTTGCCGACGTATGTCAACAGCTGTTCGGCATCGCCCCGGGGCTATGCTGTTGGTGTGCCTGCTCGTGTTTCTGGCGGGATACGTTGACGCCATCGCGGGCGGGGGCGGCCTGATCTCGCTGCCTGCCTATATGATCGCCGGCCTGCCCACGCACGCCGCCATCGCAACGAACAAGATGAGCTCGACCATGGGCACCACCATCGCTACCTGGCATTATGCGAAATCGGGTTACATCCAGTGGAAGTTGGCGGGCGTTTGCGTGGTGCTTGCCGTAGCCGGATCGACCATCGGGTCTAATCTGGTCCTCATCACCAGCGACGCCTTCCTGCGTGTGTTCCTGCTGGCCGTGCTGCCGATCACAGCCATCTACGTGATGAGGTCGAAGAGCTTCGGCAAGCAGGACAAAGAGCCGCTTTCTCCGAAACGCACCGCGGCGCTTTGCGCTTTGGTGGCGTTTTGCGTTGGCATATACGATGGCTTCTACGGTCCTGGTACGGGCACGTTTCTGATGCTGCTGCTCACCGGTGTGGCCCATCTGAAGCTTAAATCAGCCGCCGGCATCACGAAAGCCATCAACCTGACCACCAACGTCACGGCGCTGGTGGTGTTCCTCCTGCATGGCCAGGTGTTGCTGGTTCTCGGCTTGGTGGCTGGCGCCTTCAACATCGTGGGCAACTACTTGGGCTCCCATAGCTTTTCGAAGAACGGCGGTGCGGTCGCCCGACCCATCACCATCGTCGTCCTGGTCATCTTCTTCGCGAAGGTTATTTGGGATTTCGTCGCCTAAGCCGTGAAACAGCCTGCCGATGGGTGCGGATGTTTCACGTGAAACATCACCTGAAAATACAAGGTGCATGACAATCGGGTACTATGGAAGCATACTGAAACGAGCGCGTCGGTCGCGCGGGTGAAAGGATTCGAACATGAAGTGCGTTATCAGCGTTCTTGGCAAGGATCGTAGCGGTATCGTCGCAGCTGTTTCTGTTGCGCTGGCCGAATACGGCGCGAACATCGACGACATCAGCCAGACCATCCTGGGCGATATCTTCTCGATGACCATGTTGACCACGCTGGACACTGAGAAGGCTGACTTTAACGCTGTGCAGGAGAAGCTTGAGGGCGTCGCCTCTGAGCTGGGCGTGCAGATCACCATCCAGCGTGAGGACGTTTTCCAGTTCATGTACAAGATCTAGTTCGCGAATCGGATCGTGCTGCTTGCGAACAAGGCGTAAGCCGAATCGCTTGCATATAAGCCGCCGAACGACGGCCCGGAGTCGCAGACTCCGGGCCTTTTTGCGCACCGCTATAATAGGAAGCCGTGACCCATCAGACGATCAGGGAGAAGTCGAATGACCCGAATCTATTCGTACACCCAACCGCTCGATGCCGATATCGTCGACGCATTCTGCCTTATGCAGAAGGGCTTCACCGATCAATTCGTGTATTACCGCAAGCGACCGCCCCACCCGTTTCATGGGCTTGGGGCGCTGTATCGCGTTGTCGACCTTGGACGATGCCGAGTGCGAGCTGACGGGGCCGGCCGCCGAGCAGCCGGTTTTCTTCTCGTTCAACCGATTCGATGCGCATAATCCCGCGCCGGCCGATGAGCTGTTCCAGTCGTTCCCCAACCTGCACTTCATGCTGCCCGAAGTGGTACTCATCGAGAACGAGAGCGGCGCTTTCCTGCAGGTGAACTCCCTTGGCCCGGTGTACGCCGGCCGTGTCGAGCGTTTCGCGCGCCTTGCCCTGACGGCGCCGCATCGCACGCGACGCACCGTTTCGTACCAGCTGGAGCTCGATTCGCGTTCCGCTTGGGAGCAGGCGGTGGGAAGCGGGCTTGATGCCATCAAGAGCGGCCGCGTGGAGAAGGTGGTGCTCTCGCGCCGTTTGAAACTGCGTGCCGACGAGCCGTTTTTCCTCGAAGGACCTGCTGGTGAACCTGATCGACGGCACCGCGCACGGAACAGTGCTGCTGTACCGATATGCCGACGTGTTCTTCTGCGGCTGCACTCCCGAGCTGCTCGTGCGCAAAACCGGTTGCGAGCTGGAAAGCATGTGCCTGGCGGGAACGTGCCCGGCATCGCCCGACCCCGCCGAGAACGAGCGCCTTGCGCAAGGCTTGCTGAACGATGCGAAGAACCGCGCCGAGCATGACTACGTCGTGCGCTTCATCCGGGATGTGCTGGGACGTACGTGTTACGCGGTCGATGTCCCGAAGCAGCCGACCATCATGCCGTTGACGCGCATCCAGCATCTGATGACGCCTGCGCGCAAAGCTGCTCGAAGGCGTCGACCTGTGGTCGATGATGGGCGATTTGCATCCCACGCCCGCGGTTTTCGGGCACGCCGGTCGGCGAGGCGAAGATGCTCATCCGTCGGATCGAAGCCTATAACCGCGGCTTCTTCGCCGGCGCATGCGGCTACGTCGATGCTGCGGGAGATGGCGAGTTCAGCGTGGCGCTGCGCACCGGCGTGTTCGACGGCGAGATCGGCTACGTGTACGCCGGATGCGGCATCGTCGACGGTAGCCGTGCGGCCGACGAGTACGACGAGATCGCGCTGAAGCTGAAGACCGTGCTCTCAGCGTTCGATGGCGAAGCCGTCACCGCCTCGTCCCACGCTGCGCAAACCAGCCCGCAAACCACGGGCGAAACCAACCCGCAAGCCGCATCACCGGCCGACCTGCAGGAGATCCCTCAGGTTGCGGGTCAAACCGCAACGCAAACCGCGGGTCAAACCAGCCCGCAAACCACGACCGCAGGGAAAGGGGAAGCTCGATGACCGTCGCCGATCCGCGCGCAACCGCGCGCTTTTTGGGAGCATTTTTCGACGAGCTTGCGAAATGGGGCGTGCAAAACGTGGTGATCAGCCCCGGTTCGCGTTCCACCCCGCTGTCCATGACCGCCTACGAGCTGTCTTGCCGCGCTCCGCAGCGGATGAGCACGTATGTGGACATCGACGAGCGCGGCGCCGCCTTTCTAGCGCTGGGCATGGCGAAGGCGTCCGGTCGTCCAGCGGCGCTGGTGTGCTCGTCGGGTACGGCCATCGCAAACTACTATCCGGCCATCCTCGAGGCGGAGTCGTCGCGTGTGCCCCTTATCGTGCTGACGGCCGATCGCCCGCCACAGCTGCAGGGGCTGGGTGCCCCGCAAACCTGCGATCAATCGCACGCTTACGGTACGCACGTGCGCGCCTATCGCGGGATGCCCCTTGCCCGCAGATGACGAAGGATCGCTGCGTTTCGCCCGTCAAGCCGCGCGTGAGGCGTGCATCGCCGCGCTCGGGTCGTGCGAGCCTGCGCAAAACCAGGGAGCGCAAAACTCCTTGGCGGTACCCTCGGCTGCGACGGCGAGCGCATCCCACCGTCTTGCCGGAGCCTGTTTCGGCGGTCCGGTGCATCTGAACTTCCCGTTCGACGAGCCGCTCAAGCCCGACACGACGCTCCCCGACCTGTTCGATGCCGGCATCCCCTGCGCCGAGCCCGCTGCAGACAGCGCGGCTCCCGGGGCAAACCTGCCCGCAAACCGTCGCTTCCCGCCGGCATCGCGCACGTGCATGGGGGCATGGAAGGCATTGCGGCAGCGCAGCTTGCCCGCGAGCTGCTGGCCAATAGCGTGCTGCTGCTGGCAGGCGAAGGCTCCTGCGCCACGCACGAGGAGGCGCAGCGCGTGCTGACCTTCGCGCGCACCTTCGCCATCCCCGTGCTTGCCGACCCGCTCTCGGGGCTGCGCTCCTTCGACGACCCGTTGGTGATCGGCAATTACGACAGCGTGTTCCAGCCTGGCGGCATCTCGCCTGATGAAGCGCTGAACCCGCAGGTTATCGTACGTTTCGGCCGCTACCCTGTGTCGAAGAGGGCAACGCAGTGGGCCCGCGCGCGCGAGGATGAGGGCGTGCTGCAGGTAGTGGTCGACCCCCTGGAAACGCGCGACACCAACGCCGCCACCACGGTATTCGTTCGCACGAAGCCCGCCGATTTCGCGCAAAGCATGCTGCGCGCGCTGCGCATGGAGGACGGCCCCGCGGCGGCAGGCGCCAACAATCTGTCGTTCGCCAACGCCTGGCAACGGGTGGAGGAAGCTGCCGCAAAGCGCATAGCCGCGGTAGATACCGGCGAAGAACCCGGTGCCGACGGCTTTGAGGAGCCTACGTCCGTCGCGTGCTGGAGCTTGTCCCTGAAGGCTCGTGTCTGTTCGTGGCAAACTCCATGAGCGTGCGCGCTGTGGACACCTTCTACCTGAAGGGCGGAAAGCAGCTGACCGTGTTGGCGAACCGGGGCTTGAACGGCATCGACGGCACGGTTTCCACGGCCATCGGCGCTTCGCGCTGCTTCGGCCGCACCACGCTGATCACGGGCGATTTGACCATGCAACACGACTTGAATGCCCTGGCGTTGCAGCGCGAGCTGCGCGCGTGCAGCGGCAGCTCGCCGACGCCGCAGGCGACGAGAACCGCGCGCCGAAACAGGGCGCCAAGCGTAATGGCTGCGAAACAAACGCCGGCGAGCTGGGCATTACCATCGTGCTGCTGAACAACAACGGCGGCGCCATATTCGACATGCTGCCGCAGAAGTCGCAGGAAGCGTATTTCGAGCGCCTGTTCCTCACGCCTCAGGACGTGGACTTCCAGGCAGCGGTCGCCGCATTCGGCGTGCCCTACAGCAAAACGGTCACGTTGGCCGAGTTCGACTGGGCGTATCGAGCATCGCTGGATGTTCCGGGCATCAGCTTCATCGAGGTGCCCGTGCCCTGCAGGGTCTGCGCGAACGCTACGCCAAGTATTGGTAGGCGCTCGGCGCGCAACCGTCGCTGCAAGGTCGGCGATCGGCGCGCAGCCATCGCCGCAACGCCGGCGTCTTGCGCCCTGGCGTTGCCGGCATGCCGTGTTGTACGCAACACATACAACGATAAAGCGCTAAGGGATCGAGGAGGCGCTCATGGGAATGATGAACGAGCAGTCGGAAACCGCCTGCTTCGACGTTGACGGAGTCCGATATCGTTACCTGTATATGAAGGAGGATAATCCCGCCCGCGGCCGTCGCCGCACCCCGGTACTGTTTGTGCACGGATTCGCGCAAAACGCGCTGTCCTGGTTCCCCACGAGCCGCACCATCTTCCTTGAGCGCGACGTGTACGGCATCGACCTTGTCGGCCACGGCGGGTCATCGGTCCCGGTCCATCCGGCGCCGTATAGCTTGCCGGCCATGGGCGAGGCGCTCCTTGCCCTTATCAAGCTGATTCCGGGAAAACCCCTGGTCGTTGCTTATTCAATGGGTGGGCGCGTTGCTCTTTCCGCGTTGCTTGAGGTCGGCCCTGCGGCCTTCGCAAAGCAAACGAGCGGCTTGCTTCTGGAGAGCGTGGGCATGGGACCGAAAACGCAGGCGGAGCGCGATGCCGCCATCGAGCGCGATGCCGACATGGCGCGCCGTCTGCGCGAGACGCCGCTGAAGGACTTCATGACCTACTGGGAGAACCTGCCGCTGTTCGAGTCGCAGAAGGCGCTGCCGAAGAAGGTTCGCGCCGCGGTCCGCGCCAACAGGCTTGCCAACGATCCCGAGGCGCTGGCGAAGTGCGTGGAATGCGCAGGCCAGCACCGCATGCCCTCGTACCGCGAGACCACGGCGGCGCTGCGCGACCTCGGCCTGCGCGGCTACCCGGCCTTGTATCTGGCCGGCGAAAAAGACGCAAAATACAGCAAGCTTGCAGCAAGCCTGCACGAGGAGGGCATCGTGAGGACGCGTATCGCGCCGAAGGTGGGGCACAACGTCCATCTGGAGGCCCCGAGGTGTTCGCCGCCTGCGTGCACAGCGTGGCGACTCGCTAGCGGGGCGTCGCCGTCCGCCGTGTTGCGTGGCGACTCGCTAGCAGGGCGTCCCCGGTCCACTCGTGCAACGTGGTGCCGGGCTGCGAACTCCGCGGCCTTATCCATCAGTCCCCTCTCAACGGCCTGGAAGGCGCTTGCCGTAACCTTGTTCCAAGGTAATTGCGGCAAGCGCCCGTTTCGCCCCTTCCATTCCGTGCCATGTTCCCGTGCATTGCCGATCAGCGTCTTGACGTGGTGCGACTTTGCTACAATGCACTCATTGGAAACCAGTATGCACGCAAGTTCGAATCAACTCGAAACAGAGGCTCACCGGCTATGGATGACAAAACGCAAGGTACCGAGCAGCAAGACCAGCTATCCGATATGTCGAGGGACGAACTCGATGCGGAGATCGGCCGCTTGCTCGGCGTCTATCCCGTCGTGCGCTTCCTTGACGAACGCGAGATAGAGGAAGATGAATCTTGTCTTCTGTACGGCGGCGCGTGCGTTTGCATGCGCGGGGTGTGCAAGGACATTCTACGCGATGGAGGCTCCCGAACGCATAGGGTGCTCATGGGCGATCAGGTCCATCGCGCATCGGCTCGGTACGTGAACGTCGATGGCAAGCCGGGTGTGCTCATGTGCGCTCAGCCCATCGACGCGGTCGCTGGCGGCTTGCTTTCCGAGGATCTGCTTTATCACGATGCGTTGTCGGGCGCGTATAACCGGCGATTCTACGAGGACAACCTGCGCAATCAGCACGTGTTCGCCGGCGTGGCGGTTTTGGACATGGACGATTTCAAGCTGGTCAACGACACGCTGGGCCATCATGCCGGCGATGTCGCCATCAAAACGGCCGTGAGCGCGCTCAGGAGCTGCATCCGGTCCAGCGATATGCTCGTACGTTACGGCGGCGACGAGTTCGTGCTGGTCATCCCCGGCATTTCCGCTGACGTCTTCGCGCGCAAGCTACACGATATGGCGGACAAGGTGGCCGAAACGCCAGTTCCCGGATACGAGAACATCAACCTTACCGTCAGCATCGGCGGCGTGCTGTCCGAAGGTCGCACCGTCGAGGAGGCGGTGCGCCAGGCGGATGGCCTCATGTACAAGGCGAAGGGCCGCAAGAACCTCGTCATAACCGATTCCGATGACCTTGATTCCTACGAGTTCCATAAACCGTTGCTGCTGGTGGTGGACGATTCCGAGATGAACCGCGTCATCCTGAGCGAGATGCTCAAGGATCAGTACGAAATCCTCGAGGCGGATTGCGGCGAAGCGGGCATCGCGTGCCTGGAACAGCATGGAAGCGGCATCTCCATCGTGCTGCTCGACATCGTCATGCCCGGCGTTGACGGCTTCGACGTGCTTTCCCTCATGTCGCGCAACGGCTGGATCGACGACATCCCCGTCATCATGATTTCGAGCGAAGACTCCGACGACTCGGTGCTGCGCGCCTACGAGCTGGGCGCTTCCGACTACATCGGCCGTCCCTTCGACTCGCGCATCGTGCGCCAGCGCGTCAGCAACATCATGCGCCTCTACACCAAGCAACGGCGCCTTTCCGCCATCTTTCGCGCAGCAGTTCTACGAACGCGAATGCGAAAGCCGCATGCTCGTCGACATCATGGGCAGAGCCATGGAGCTGTGCAACGGCGAAAGCGGCCCGCACGTGAAACACGTGCGCAAGCTCACCGAGATGATGCTGGAACATCTGATGCGCAAAACGGACCGCTACCGCATCACCTCAAGCGATCGCAGCACCATTGCCGCCGCATCCACGCTGCATGACCTGGGGAAACTGTCCATCCCCGACAGTATCTTGAACAAGCCGGGCAGGTTGACGCCCGAGGAATTCGAGATCATGAAGACCCACACCACCATCGGCGCCGATATGCTGGAGGGCATGGTGCAGTACCGCGATAGCGCCCTGGTGCGCACCGCGCGCGACATCTGCCGTTGGCATCACGAGCGCTACGACGGCAGCGGATACCCCGACGGGCTGAAGGGTGAGGAGGTCCCTATATCGGCGCAGGTGGTGGCATTGGTCGACGTCTACGATGCCCTGACCAGCGATCGCGTGTATAAGAAGGCGTTATCGCACGAGAAGGCCATGCACATGATCTTGAACGGCGAGTGCGGCGCGTTCAACCCGCTGCTCATCGACTGCCTCATCGATCTGCAGGACCGTATCGTGGTCGAGAAGGACGAGCAGATTCACCCCCCTATTTCGGTGAATGATGAGGGGCGGGAAAGAGCGGGAGCTTGATCGATGAAGGGCGCCCCGATGATGAAAATGGGCCGACAAGGAAAGGTTAGATAGGCAATGAGCGCGATTCAAGATGCATATAACCAGATAGGAGCCGATTTCAGCGACGTGTTGCGCCGTTTCACCAGCGAGAAGCTCATCGTGCGATTCGCCGAGAAGTTCCTGGAGGACGGCAGCTTCGAGCAGCTGGGCGAAGCGCTTCGAAGCGGCAACGCGGATGCTGCGTTCCTTGCCTCCCACACGTTGAAGGGCGTCTCACAGAACATGGGATTCACCGGCCTGTACGAGTCGTCGAACGCGCTGACCGAGGAGCTGCGCGCCAAGCCTGCCGACTTCACGCGGGCGAAGGAGCTGTTCGAGCCTGTAGAGGCCGAGTACAGCAAGACGGTCGAGGCCCTGCGCGCCGCCTTGTAGCAAGCAACGGCGCTTAGCTGCGCAAGGAACGGGAAACCCGCTCAGACGCTCCGTACGATGCGGATATCGTGCGGAGCGTGCTTATGTCGGGCGAATTCGCTACCATTGTTTCGTACACGTAAAACTTCGCGCAAACCCTTGCGTTTTCGCGTAGCAGCGGAAGGAATCACATGAGCGACATCCAGTGGCAACCTGGAAAGCAATACCGCGAGATCGTCTATGAAACGTACGAGGGCATCGCGAAGATCACCATCAACCGTCCCTCCAGGCGCAACGCCTTCACGCCGCTCACCGTGAACGAGCTCTACGACGCGTTCACGGTCGCGCGCGACGACGCGGCCATCGGCGTCATCATCCTCACGGGCGCCAATCACGGCGGCCGTCACGAGGACGAGGCGTTCTGCAGCGGCGGCGACCAGAAAAAGCGCGGCAACGGCGGATATGTGGGCGAGGACAACATCCCACGCCTGAACGTGCTCGATCTGCAGCGACTCATTCGCGTGGTGCCCAAGCCCGTCATCGCCATGGTGAACGGCTATGCCATCGGCGGCGGCCACGTGCTGCACATCCTGTGCGACTTGTCGCTCGCGGCCGACACGGCCAAGTTCGGCCAGACCGGTCCCAAGGTGGGCAGCTTCGACGCGGGCTACGGCGCGGGCTATCTGGCCAACATCGTGGGCCAGAAGAAGGCGCGCGAGATATGGTACCTCTGCCGCCAGTACACGGCTGCCGAGGCGCTTGAGATGGGCCTGGTGAACAAGGTGGTGCCCTTTGAGCAGCTTGGAGGAGGAGACCGTGCAGTGGGCGCGCGAGATGCTACAGTTCAGCCCCACGGCGCTGCGCTTCATGAAGGCCTCCTTCAACGCCGCCACCGACGGCCTGGCCGGCCTGCAGCAGTTCGCCGGCGATGCCACGTTGCTGTACTACACCACCGACGAGGCCAAGGAGGGCCGCGACGCCTTCAAGGAGAAGCGCAAGCCCGACTTCTCAAGTACCCGAAGTTCCCGTAAGTCGTTTCAGCAGTTCAAGGTAAAAAAGGTAGGCGCAGAACTCTCATGATCGGCGTGTTCGAAGGCATGGTGCGGCAGAACCCGCAGCGCACGTGCTTCACGTTTGTCGATAAGGAAGGAACGTGGAAGCGTTCTCGTATAGGGAAGCCCGCATGATGGCGGCGGGTCTGGCCAGCCTGTTGCGTCGAAGGGGCGTCGAGCCGGGTGATGCCGTGGTGATCGACCTGCCGAACAACCCGGCTTTCGTCATCATGCTGCTTGCGGCCGCCTACGGCGGGTTCTCGCTCATCACCATGAACACGCGCCTGACCGATGCCGAGAAGCAGGCGCGCCTGCTCGACCTGCAGCGCTCCCGCGCCGTGAACGTCGCCTACACCATCGATATGTCGAACGCGGCTCACCTGCTGCAAACCGTGGCCGACGAGGCCACCGGCACCGCTGAGACGGCCTCCCATGGCCGTGGCATGCGCAGCGCACGGCCTTCGCGGCGCGTACCAACATCGCCACGGCCGAGGCCCCGCACCACCCGCGCGCTCGGCCGCGCGGGCCATGGCCGTCAGGCGGCGCGCCGTCGCGAGGACGTCGCCCGCCAGGATGCCGTGGAAAGCGTCATCCATTTCGCCGAACGCGGCGCGCACGTGTTCGACCATGGCGCCGTGGCGGTGGTCATGTTCACGTCCGGCACCACCGGCCGTTCGAAGGCCGTGCCCCTGACCTGGGACAACCTGTGCAATTCGGCGGCGGTCTCGAACGCTGCGCTCAACCGCCGCGGCGAGGGGCTGTGGCAGGCGGCGCTTCCCCTGTACCATGTGGGCGGCCTGCAAATGGTGGTGCGCAGCTTCCTGAACGCGAACCCGTTCATCCTTTACGAGCGCTTCGATGCCCGTCGCGTGCTGGCCGATGCCGCCCGTCGCGGCGCCACCCACATCTCGGTGGTCGACAAGATGCTGCAGGACATGCTGGCCGCGCCGAACGCCGACCAGCTGCGCCGCTACGTGTGCATCGTGCTGGGCGGCGGCCCGTTGAACGCGCAGACGCTCGGCAGCGCCTTGGCCGCCCGCGCCCGCGTGTACGCCAGCTACGGCATGACCGAGACGTCCAGCAATATCGCGAATTCCCTGGTAACGCCCGGTTTCACGGGCGGCATGCAGCTGCTTCCCGGCTACGAGGCGCGCATCGTGGACGCCGGCCCCGACGGGTTCGGCCGCCTTGCCGTGCGCGGCCCCGGGTTGTTCTCCGGCTACTTGAACGCGCGGGCCGCTTACACGGCCGACGGGTTCTTCCTCACCGGCGACACCGCCGCCATCGCGCCCGACGGCAAGCTGTACGTCAAGGAGCGCACCGACGACATGTTCATCTCGGGCGGGGAGAACGTCTATCCCGCCGAGATCCGCGAGAAGCTGCTGCGCGTGCCCGGCGTGGCCGATGCGTACATCTTCGGCGCGCCCGACGAAGTGGGGCCGCCGTCCGGTCGGCTTCATCGAGCGCGATGCGGTGTACGACCTGCCCAGGCCTCTATCCGCCTCCGTCGGCACGAGCGTCGCGGGGCAGCGCGGCCGCACCGTCTCCGACCGCATATTCGCCCAGGAGGCGGCGCGCAGCGTGGCGTCCCAGCTGTCGCGCGTGTACCAGCCCAAGCACCTGTTCGTGCTGGATGCGTTCCCGCGCACGGGTATCGGCAAAGGTGGACCGCACGGCGCTGCGCAAGCTCTACGATCAGCGCATCGAGGTCAAGCGCGTGAACCTGTACCGCATCCGCCTGCCGTTCCTGCAAGCCCTTCGCCACTGCGAAGGGGACGCTGTCGTTCCGCGAATCGCTGCTGGTGGAAGTGGTGGACCATGCCGGCCGCACGGGCCTTGGCGAGTGCGCGGCCTTTTCCCACCGACTGGTATCTGCCCGAAACGCTCGACCAGGACCTGCGCATCCTGCAGGAGCAGCTCATCCCCCCCTGGTGCTGAACACGGTGCTCCTGCACCCCTCCGAGGCGGACGGCCTGCTGGCGGCGTGCCCGGGCGCCGACGCGCTGCCCATGGCGCGCGGGGCCATCGAACCTGCGCTGTGGGACCTGTACGGCAAGATTGTCGGTCAGCCGCTGTGGAAGCTCATCGGCGGGCAGGCGCCTGAAGATGGCCGGCCCGCATCGGCGTTGGCAGGGGCCGCCGTGCCCGTGGGCTCGGTGCCCGACACGCTGGCTGCCGTGCAGCGCTGCGTGGACGATGGGTACGCGCGCGTGAAGCTGAAGGTGACGCCGGGCACGGCGCCGTTTTGCGTGCAGGCGGTGCGCGAGGCGTTCCCCGACCTGGTCATATCGCTTGATGCGAACCAAAGCTTCACCGAGCGCGACCTTGACGTGCTGCGCGGTCTCGACGCGCTGGGAATCGCCTGGATCGAGGAGCCCCTCGATCCGCGGCGCACGCCGGCCAACGGCCCGCACGATCTGTTCGCGCGTCTGGCCCAGCTGCAGCGCCGCATCCAAACGCCGGTGTGCCTGGACGAGTCCATCTTCACCGCAAGCGATCTGGCGAAGGCGCTCAAGCACCAGGAGCTGAAGTGCTACGCGCTCAAAATCGGGAAATTCGGCGGCATCCAGCCTGCGCTGCAGTTCGTTCGTATGGCGAACGCGCGCGGCATGAGCGTATGGATGGGCAGCATGTACGACACCGGCATCTCGCGGCGCATGCATGCGGCGTTCCAGATGGTGCCCGGCGTGGTCGACGCAGGCGACATCGGCGCCACCGCACGCTACTTTGCCGTCGACGTCACCGATCCGCCGTACACGGTGGAGCGCGGGATGGTAACGCTCGAGCGCCGAGGTCATGAGCACGGCCTCGGCTGTGCTCTCGACCGATCGGCCTTGTCGCGCGTGCTCATCGACCAGCAGACGTACGAATAGCGCTCGCCGTTCCCGGCGGCGTCATGGCGGCCCGAGGCATCGTTTCCCTCGGGCCGTCGCCGTTCCGGCGCACGGCGTTCGTCTTTTCGGGCCGTCGCGCCCTCGGTGCGCGCCGCCCTGCTGTCCCGGCCCGGTTTCGTGCGCGTCCCGCCGCGCGAATCATCCACGCAAAAACGCGCATACACCCCAAGCATTATTCATTTGCATCGGAAAATATCCTTTACGAATCCTTTAGAAAGCCTCGTGTGGGCGTATAGTGGTGAGGACTATTTACTCTGACGAGGAGGGTTCGATGAACAACGCTAACGAAGCGGCAGGCGCTTCTATGGCCGCTTCCGGCACGGTGGCAACCGGGTCCGGCGCGCTGCATGACCTGGAACATCACGGCAAGCTGGGCATTTTTCCGTCTAGTGGCGTCGGTCATCACGCTGATTCTCGGCGCCGGCGTGTTCACGCTGTCCGGCGATCAGGCCGCCTATGGTGCCAACGGCGCCGCCATCCTGACGGCCTGGGGCATCTCGGCCGTGGGCGTGCTGTGCCTGGTCATGACGTTTTTCGCGCTGTCGCGCCTTAAGCCCCAGCTCAAAGGGCGGCATCTACAGCTACGCTGCCGCCGGCTTCGGCGATTTTCTGGGCTTCAACAGCGCGTGGGGCTACTGGATTTCTGCCATCCTGTGCACCGTCAGCTTCTCCGCGCTCCTGTGCGGCGCCCTGTCGTATTTCTTCCCCGTCTTCGGCACGGGCAACAACCTGGCCTCCGTCATCGTGGCCAGCTGCATCATCTGGTTCTACGCGTTCCTGGTCAGCCGTGGCGTGAAGGAGGCGGCGGGCGTCAACCTGATCATCACCATCAGCAAGTTCGTCCCCATCTTCGTCGCGCTCACCGCCATCATCTTCTTCCAGAAGTTCGACGTGAACATCTTCATGGAGAACATGGCGCACGGCTCTGTGGAGGGTATGTCGTTCTTCGAGCAGGTCAGCGGCACCATGATGGTCACCATTTGGGTGTTCCTCGGCATCGAGGGCGCCGTGGCCATCTCCGGCCGCGCCAAGAAGGACAGCGACGTGGGCAAGGCCACCGTCATCGCCTTCGTCTGCGTGCTCACCATCTACCTGCTGGTCTCCACCCTGTCCATGGGCGTCATGCCGCTCTCCGAGCTCTCCGAGCTCTCCAACCCGGCGCTCGCCGGCGTCATGGAGCGCGCCGTGGGCCCGTGGGGCGCTACGCTCATCAACGGCGGCGTGGTGCTGTCCCTGGTCGGCGCCATGCTCGGCTACACCGTGCTCTCCGCCGAGTGCCCCCTACGAGGCGGCGGCCCAGGGCGGTTTCGTGAAGGCGTTCGCCCGTGTGAACAAAAGGGCGCGCCCATCGTCACGCTGGTCGTCACGAACCTGATCATCGAGGTGTTCCTCGTCATCATGCTGTTCTCCGAGAGCACGTACCAGTTCTTCTACACGCTGTCCGCCGGCATGATCTTGCTGCCGTACCTGCTTTCTGCTGCGTATTTCGCCAAGGTCGCGTTCACCGAGGCGGGTTCCTTCAAAGGGCAAGCTGGGCGTTCCCCGTGCCCGTTTGGCGCGTGTTCGCCGTCCTCGGCGTCATCTATAGCGTGTTCCTTGCGTGGGCAAGCGGCGCCGTCGGCGTTACACTTATGTCTATCCTGTATGCTCCTGGCATCTTGCTATATATCAAGGGCAAGAAGGAGCGTAGCCAGCCGTTCTTGGATAACACGCTCGATCGCGTGGTGGCCGCCGTCATCCTCATCGCGGCCATCGTGTCGATCGGCCTGCTGGTCACGGGGAACGGTTTCCATTTAGCACAAAGCCGCATGGTATAGGTAGGAATCGGAAGAGGGACAAGACAGTGGAACTGCTTGAAGAGCGCATCAGGCGCGACGGTGTGGTGAAGTCGGAAGGCGTTCTGAAGGTGGACGCCTTCTTGAACCACCAGATGGACATCAACCTGTTCAACGAGATGGGCAAGGAGCTCAAGCGTCTGTTCGCCGACGCACCCATTAACAAGATCCTCACCATCGAGGCCTCGGGCATCGGCATCGCCGCCGTGGTGGCGCATCATTTCGGCGTGCCCGTGGTGTTCGCGAAGAAGAGCCAGTCCATCAACCTTGACGGCGACGTGTACTCCACGAAGATCCAGTCGTTCACGCATCAGCGCATCTACGATGTCATCGTGTCGAAGAAGTTCTGAACGCCGACGATCACGTGCTGCTCATCGACGACTTCCTGGCCAACGGCTGCGCCCTGAACGGCCTTATCGACCTGGTCGAGGAAGCTGGCGCCACGGTCGAGGGCATCGGCATCGCCGTGGAGAAGGGCTTCCAGCCCGGCGGCGACGACCTGCGCCGCCGCGGCTACCACCTGGAGTCGCTGGCCATCGTGCAAGCCATGAACCCGGAAACCGGTGAGATCGAATTCCGCCGATGAACATGCATATGAAGCCCTTCGATCACGACGAGCTTCTCAAGCTGAGACGGCGACGTCCCGCTCGTCCGCTCCGTACCGTACGGCATCCAGCATGCCTTGGCCATGTTCGTGGCTAATCTGGTGCTGCCCCGGGATAGGGAGGTCAAGGGCGCGGCTTCCGATAGCTCGGCGGGCTCTGCCGACGATGCGGATGCGAAGGGCGAAAGCAACCGGCCGCATACAACTGCCCGCTTCGCGCCGTTGCGATGGGCAGCGAGCCGCCGCATGGCGCGGCCTCTTCCGATGTGACACCGGCTTCTGCGCCGGCTTCGGCTAAGGCGTGGGAACCTTTCGAAAAGCCGCACGAGCGTGCCGAAAAAGTAACGGTTCCGTAAAACGCAGCCTGACTTTTGGATATAGCGTAAAGGAACCCTGTGCGTGCGGTTTCGCATGCCACAATAGAAGAACTACCTGATTAGCGAGCTTCCGGTGCGCCGGAAGCTCGGAGGCGGGCCGGGTGCCCGCCTCTTCGATATGCACCGACATAGGAGACCCGCTTTTTATGCACATAGGCTTAAGCCTGATTCTTGTTGCCCTGTTCCTGGCCATGAACGCGTTTTCGTTATCGCCGAATTTGCTTTGGTGCGCGTTCGAAAATCCCAGCTCGAACGGCCGTCGAGCAAGGCAAGAAGGGTGCGAAAAGCGCCATGTACATTGCCGAGAACGTCAACCAGTACCTGTCCGCCTGTCAGCTGGGCATCACGTTGGCGTCGCTGGCTTTGGGCTGGTTGGGCGAGCCCGCGTTCTCCGCTCTTATCCGTCCGCTGTTCGAGATGCTGCACCTGCCCGAGGCCTTGATCAGCGTGGTGGCCGTGGCCATCGGCTACTTCGTCATGACCACGCTGCACGTGGTGGTGGGCGAAAACTGATTCCCAAGTCGTTCGCCATCTTCGCCACCGAGCGCTATGCGCTGTTCACGGCTGGCCCGCTTATGGCGTTCTACAAGATCACCTACCCGATCATGATCCTGTTCAACGGCATCACCAACGGGGTCATGCGCCTGTTCGGCCATGACCCGGCCGATGAGCACGAGGTGTACACCGGCGAGGAGATCAAGCTGCTTATTGACGAGTCCACGGAAAGCGGCCTCATCGATCCGGAGCAGAACGAGTTCGTCGACAACATTTTCGACTTGGGCGACAAGGACGCTGAGGGCATCATGACCCCGCGCACCGACCTGGTGTGCGTCGACCTTGAGGACTCCCTGGAGGAGAACATGGCGCTGGTCACGCGCTACAATACACGCGCTATCCCGTGTGCCGCGAGACTAAGGACCGCATCGTCGGCTTCGTGCACGTGAAGGACCTGTACCTGATGCAGAAGGGCTCCACCATCGATGACCTGCCCGTGCGCACCATCGAGGCCGTGCCCGAGAGCATCCCTGTGGCGAAGCTGCTGCAGGTGCTGCAGGAGGGCTCCACGAAAATCGCCGTGGTGGTTGACGAGCACGGCGGCACGGCGGGCATCGTCACCATGAGCGACATCATGGAGCAGATCGTTGGTCGCATCGACGACGAGTACCGCCACGCCGACAGCGAGCTGGTGAAGAAGCTAACCGACGACACCATGATGATCGACGGCGGCATGGCCGTGGGCGACTTCGTGGAGCTCATCGGCTTCGTGCCCGAGGATGCCGAGGACTGCGAGACGATCGGCGGCCTGATCATGGACGTGCTCGACCGCATCCCCTCCGAGGGCGAGAGTCTGACGCTCGAGGGCAAGGAGGCCACGGCGAAGCTGACCGTGGTGCGCATGGATCGCCATCGCATCGACCGCGTGAAGCTGGTGCTCACCCCGAAGCCCAAGCAAGAGGAAGAAGAATAACAAGAAGGCCTCCCATTCGGGAGGCCTTCGTTTGCCCTGCGTTAGCGAGCTCGGGTGTGTGCATTCCGCTTTCACGCCGCTTCCGGCGCAGACGCCGGGGCGTTTTTCAGAGAGCGGGGGTTCGGGGCGAACCGACCTGGCAGCTGCGTTCGCGGCTTCAACCGCGCGTTCGCCCTGCTACTCGACTTTTTACGCCGGCGAAGCGCTCGGCGTTGTGCCATAGGATGTTCTCCAACTCGTCCTCGGTGAATCCGGCAGTGGTGAGGGTGCGGTACTCCTCGGCGGGGTCCCACTGGGGAAATCGCTGCCGAACATGATGCGGTCGGTGCCCCACATGCGCGTGAGCTCCACCGTGCGGCGCTGCCCCAGGAAGAACTGCGAGCTGGACTCGTCAAGGAACACGCGGTCGTTCATGGCCACCTCGTGCAGGATGTCGTAACCCACCTCGTAGCGCGACCAGCAACCGAAGTGCGCCGCGTCCACCACGAGGTCGGGGAACGTTTTCAGCACGTTCATCAGGCGGCGCGGATGCGAGTAGTCGTAACGGTAGTCGCCCGTGTGGATGACCACGGGCAGCCCCAGCTGCTCGCAGATGGCGTACACCTCCATAAGGCGCGGGTCGTCCATGTCCACCTTCTGCGTGTCGGGGTGGAGCTTGACGCCGCGCAGGCCCAGCTCGACGGCGCGCTGCAGCTCGGCTGCGGGGTCCTCGAAGTCCTGCTGCATGGCGGCGAAGCCGATGAACTCGGGGTGCGCCTGGCACTGCTTCGCGATGAAGTCGTTGATGGCGGTGACGGCGTGCGCGGTGGTCGCCACGGGTGCACGACGAAATGCGTGATGGGTGCGCGGTCCTTCGCCGCAAGCAGGCCGTCGGCCGTGCCATCGCCGAACATGCCAACGTTGTAGAAGTCCCCGACGGCTTCCACGGCCTTCGGGGCGATTTTGTCGGGATAGATATGCGCATGCGCATCGATAACGGCCATAATGCAACTCCTCATTTGAAAACTACCCCGATTGTACGGCAGCGCAAAGCCGCGTTCGCCGGACATTTCGGGAAATCTGCTGGCATCGCAATCATGCTTTGGCTACCGGTCTGCTGCGCATCATGCGGACGCTGTCATACGAGTAGATCTTCTGGGCGGTTTTACAGAAAAAAAGGGTCGGATTTGCCCGTCCCTCTCCGGACTTCTGGGCGGTTTGAAGGGGCTGTTTTGCTTCGCCGAAAGTAAAACCCCAGGTCATAATCATGCTGAAAACTAAATTACCTCAAAATCGCCTGCAAAACCGCCCAGAAGTTTGGAAGGTGCAGCCTCGAAACGCGCGCAGGGGGCGCGGCTGGTGCCGCGCCCCTGCGCCTGCGGGCCGCGATCCGCGCAAGCCCGCTCATATCCGGTTGCAGCCTAGTTCAAGCCGTACTCCGCCAGGAGCGCCTGGCCGCCCATGGTGGTGGGGGCGGCGTCGCCGGCCTCGCTCAGGAAGCAGGACGGGCGCACGATGGCCATGCGCTTGCCGTTCTCGCTCTTCACGCGCACCACCTGCATCTTCGTGCGCTCGGCCAGCTCAAGCTCGGCCTTGCTGAAGTGCGACAGCACCAGCAGGTGCTTGGCCTTCGCCACGCCGCCCATGAAGTCGCGGCGCTCGGAGTCCATGATGCGGTTGCGCTCGCCGTCGGTGCTGATCACCTCGAAGGCGTTGCGCTGCGGGAAGAAGCCGTCGATGCAGCCGACCACGAACATGTTGTCGTACTCGGTGCCGCACAGGTTCTGCGGCAGGCAGATGTGCACGACGTGCGGGTCCTCGGTCCACACCGGGTCGGAGATGGCGGCCTGCTCGAGCTCGAGCAGGGTCTTCGCCGTCTCGTCGCCCACCATGTCGGCGGCGACGGCCTCGAACTCGCTGATGCCTTCGGCGCCGATGGCCTTCATGAGACCGAACCCGCGGCGCGTGGCGTTCTTCTCGAGGAAGTCCTGGCCGGAGCGCCACTTCTCGGCCAGCGTGCGAGCGCGCAGGAACGGCTCCTTCGCACCGAAGCCGGCGTTGCCCACCTGCTGGAGCGCCTGGTACAGCGTGAGGCCCTCGGCCTCGGCGAAGTCCTGCAGGCCCATCCAGGCGTCGGAGTTCGTCAGCGCGTTGTCGAAGCCGCACCAGCTGCGCCACGCGATCATGTCGGTGGGGTCGGCCAGCAGGCCCAGCTTCGTGTACGCCACGAGCGCGCGGGAGCGCGTGGAGTCGCGCGGGTCGCCCGCAAGCGTGCCGGCGGCGCCGGCGGCGGACACGTTGAAGCCGCGGCGGCGCAGCATCTTCTCCACCATCACGGCCCAGCGGCGGTTGGGGACGACGACGCAGGTGTTGGCCTCGCGCGCGTCCTCCTGGCCGTCCATCAGCTTGCGCAGGTACTTCGTCAGGCCGTTGAGCTCGTCCTCGGGCGTGTTCCACTTGATGGACTGAACGCCCTGCGGCAGGCCCCTCGGCCCCGGCGGCGCGCTCGATGGACGTGACGCTGCCGGCGATGTAAGCGCTATCCATGTCGCCCTCGGTGCACAGCGCATCGGCCAGCGCGATGATCTGCGGGTTTCCGAACGCGCCCTGCAGATGGAACACCTCCACGTCGCGGCGCACGGCTTCGAACTTCAGGAATCCCTCGATGTAGGGGTGGTTGCCGCGCTTGGACATCATCTGGTTGGGGTTGCCCGTCGCCATGATCTGCTTGTCGGCCAGCAGGCACAGCACTGTCTGCTCGGCGTGGGAGAAGTTCTGGAAGTCATCGGCCAGCACGTAGGCGAAGCTGCCGCGAGCGCCCTCGCCGGCGTCGCTTTTCAGGAAGTCGGCGGCAAGCATGGGGGCCTCGCCGGCAAAGCATGGCGCCGCGCAGCTTCAGGATGCGCGTGGCGTAAGCCAGCAGGTTGTCCGCCGCGGTGCCGGCGTTCCACTCCTCGCGCGGCTCGTAGCCGGCCATCTTGCGGTCCAGGAAGCCCAGCATGCTGCGCAGCTTGCGCGGATGCTCGCCGATGGTCTTCAAATCCTCCAGGAAGAAGTTGTACTCGGCGCTGTTGAGGATGCGCGGAACGCGGCCGGTGGCCTCGCGGGCGGCGGGTTCGTCGAGCACCGACACGGCGGCGTCGAGCGCGGTGCACACGCGCACCGACAGGGCGGCGCCGATGAGATTGGCGGGAAGGGCGCGGCGCAGACGCTTGCGGAAGGCCTGCGCGGCGAAGGCGTTGGTGACCGCTACCAAGATGGATGCGGGGAGCTTCCCCGTTCTGGATAAGGTGCGCGCAGCGCGCCACGAGCGCCTGCGTCTTGCCGCCGCGCTCGGCGCCCTCGACTTTGGCGAGGCGCCCATCGAATGCGGCGATGGTATCTATCATGTGAAACTCCCTTCGGTAGCGGCTATCTGGGACCCCGTCGCGCGCGCACGGCACGCGGCGGGGCGGTTTTCAAAAGGTGGCGAAGGCGTTGCCGCGCAGGCGGCGCCTTCTGGCGAGCGCAGGGTTCGGCGGCGGGCGCGCTCACGGCCCCCGCAAAGGCCTTTAGGCCTCGAACACCTTGCTCGTGCCGTCAGTATACTCCACGGTCCACGTGCGGTACGTCGGCGCGAACGTAGGCTCATCAAGTTCGAACACAAGCTCCGGCGGCTCCATGCCGCCGCCGTCGACGGCGCCTTCGCCCGCAGCGGACCGCGCGTCGGCCTCCACCAGCTCGGGCGACTCCAGGAACGCCTCGGCCGCGGCCTCCTCAGCGGCGGCGCGCTCGGCTTCGGCAGCTGCCTCGGCTTCGGCGGCGGCAGCCTCCTCGGCGGCCTTGCGCTCCGCGAACGCGGCTGCGCCGGCTTCCACCTGCGCGGCCCAATCGTCGGCGGAGGGCATGCTCACGCGCGCGATAGAGCCGGCGTCGCCCAGCTTGCCCTCATTGTAGGCGTCGCGCACGAGCGAGAGCATGTCGGCGGCGTCCTCGGCGATGCCGCTCACGTCGTTCATGTGCAGGCGCACGAGCAGCGTGCCGTTCTGCAGGTCCACTTCGAGCCACGTGAACGCAAGCTCGCTTCCGTCTTCCATCTCTTTCTGGCGCTTGTTATAGATGAGCGCCTGGTTGCCCAGCTTGCGGAACTGGTTGCGGAACCAATCGCGCATCACGTCGTTCCACAGCTCGTCGGAGCCTTCCTCGCCGGCTGCCAGGTACTGGCGTGTGCCCAGCTTCACCAGCATGCGCATGGTGTTCTCCGCTGGAGTGTCCTCGCCTGCGGTGGCGTGCGTGCGCACCAGCGTCGAGCCCACGTAGGCGTAGCTGCGGCCGATCTCCAGGCGCAGATTTTCGGAATCCACGCGCTCGTCCAGGTCCAGTATCAGCGTCATCGAAGGCCTTGGTTGTGCCATGTCCTATACCCCTAACTCTTCGTTCGGCGAACGCCCCGCGGGCTACCCGAATCGGGCCCGCCCCAGGTCATCCGCCTGCGTCCTCTTCGCTAACCAAAGTATAAATGCCCAGTTCAGAGCAAAATCATCCCGCAAGGATGATATGCGCGCGCTCATACAATCCCACCCTTATGATTCCCGTCCGGCGCACTGCCGTACCATCGGGTCATCGCATTGGGAACGCTGCGCCGTAGCCGCATCCGGCTCGGCCGCCACCTCCTCCCTCCCTTCCCCCTTGCAGGCGGAGGCAGGGTGCCGGCACGGCGCCGCGTTCCCAATGCGGGAGACGAAGGAGAAACGAATCAGAAAAGGAGAGGAGGGGTATATGGCGAAACTATCTTTGACTCGCCGCAGCTTCCTGAAGGCGTCCGCTATGGCGGGTGCCGCCGCGACCGTAGGGTTCGCGGCTGCGCCGTCCGCGGCTCTGGCCGAGGGCGCCGACCCGACGGCCGGCGAAGTGAAGCGCATCCGCTCGTGCTGCCGCGCGTGCGGCAAGGTCGAGTGCGGCACGTGGGTCACCGTGCAGGACAACAAGGTCATCAAGGTAGAAGGTGACGAGTCCAACGCACACAGCCGCGGACATTGCTGCGCGAAGTCCCAGGCGTCTATGCTGGCGCTGTACCACCCCGATCGTCTGCGCTACTGCCTGAAGCGCACCAACCCCAAGGGCGAGGACGATCCCGGCTGGGTCCGCATTTCCCTGGCCGATGCGTTCGATGAGGCCGGCGCCAAGTTCAACGAGATCGTGGAGAAGTACGGCGGAGAGGCCAACTTCGCCATGGGCGGCACGTCCCGCGTGTGGGCGCAGCCCCCGTACGGCACGCTGAAGTCCATCTTCCCGACCCCGAACGCCCACCTGGCGTACGAGATCTGCAAGGGCCCGCGCCACTTCGCCGGTATTCTGACCGACGAGATCGGCTCGCCCTGGATGGAAGTCGAGCAGGGTCCGTTGGTGTACGTGCAGTGGGGCACCGCTGCCGAGTACTCAATTACGACTCCACGAACCGTACAGTCGTGGACTCTTTCGCAGCGCGCTTATAAGCATATATTGGTAGACCCGCGCATGACGCCGCTGGGAAAGGAAGCCGACCTGTGGCTGCCGCTGCGCGTCGGCACCGACCTGTGCCTTTCCCTGACCTGGCTCAAGTGGATCCTGGACAACGAGGCCTACGACGACCTGTTCGTCCGCCGTTGGACCAACGCCCCGTTCCTGTGGAACCCCGAGAAGGACGGCCGCACGAAGAAGGGCTGGTTCCAGGAGATGAACGGCGGCGTGGATATGGAATCCCGTATCCTGACCGAGGCCGACGTCGACCGCGAGTGGATCAGCCAGTGGTGGGAGCCGGCGGACGAGAAGTACAGCTATCGCCGCTTCATCTGCTGGGACGAGAACAACAACAAGCCCACCTACTGGGATGCCGAGGCGTGCCAGTGGGAAGGCGAGAAGCATAAGATCCCGACGACCGGCACCTGGATCGAGCATCCGTACAAGCCGATCATCGCCGACGCATGGCTGCCCGACCCGTCTCACTTCGCCGACCCGGCCGACCCGTCCTACGACGCGTACTGGAACGAGGGCAACGAGGGCGGCAAGAAGTCAATCCCATGGGCCTGCCGAAGAACCCCGCGCTGTTCCCCGGCGGTGTCGACATCAAGTTGAAGAACGGCACCACCATCAAGGCCGGCACCGTTTGGGAGGCCTTCTCCGACAGTCTGTCCGAGTACACGCCCGAGTACTGCGAGAGCGTGACCGAGGTCCCCGCCGAGAAGATCGTCGAGGCCGTGAAGGTCTACACCACGCGCCTGAACCCGCTTCACGGCAACGGCGGCATCCACTACCAGCTGGCCCCCGACCAGACCGGACACGCCGTGCAGAACACCCGCGCCCTGCAGCTCATCGCCTGCCTCACCGGCAACTCCGACGAGCCCGCCGGCAACCGCGGCTCCTCAAGGCCCAGGTAGACGGCTGCTGCGGCCGCGCCAACATGAAGGTCACCGACCATGCTCCTCAGGACTGGGGCATCCGCGAGGGCGTGGGCACCATGGAGCTGGGCAACACCCGCGCGACCTGTCCATCGAGGACCAGGTGCCGCTGATCCAGGACTTCGTGCAGCACCTCATCGACGTGAAGTCCCCGTTGGCCGAGCGCTATGGCAACCACGTGCCTTCCGCCGAGGAGGCTCGCTGGATCGCCGAGCGCAAGGGCGGCGCCTATAAGAGCTCCCGTACATGGCCGGGCCTGAAGACTAGCTTCGACAGCAACGCCAAGCAGATCAGCGCCGACCGCTTTCCGCTTCTGCGCTACTGGAACCGCTGGGCCGATGCGGCCACCATCTGGGACTCGATCAACGGCATCGACACCCCGTATCAGATCCACGGCGGCATCTGCATGTCCGGCGACTTCATGAACCAGTCCAACCTGCTTGAGGCCTGGGAGGCCCTGACCCGCCTGGACTTCTGGCTGGACTTCAACCTGTGGAGCTGCCCGAACAACGGCTGCGCCGACATCGTCATCCCCGTCCTGCACTGGCTCGAGGTCAACACCGGCCGCGTGTCCCAGGGCGCCGGCGGTATCTTCGGCGCAGGTCAGCGCGCCGTCGAGCCGATGGGCGATTGCATCTACGACCCGGTCGCCGTCATCTGCCTGTACCTGGGCATGGCGAAGGCGGTCTCGGGCAAGGAGCATCCGACCCGTGCCGACATCCCTGCCGACCGCAGCGCCGTGATTTGGAACGACCGCGACCTGAACTACGACGGCTGGAACAACCTGGACTACAACGAGTTCGTGCAGATGGGCGGCAGCATCACCTACGAGCAGCAGGAGTACCGCGTGCTCAAGGACGCTACCGACTGGTGGCGCATCGAGGAGTTCAAGGACAAGGAGAGCAAGCCCGAGCAGGTCATCCCGGCGTTCCCGAGCTACGCCGACGCCGAGAAGCCCGCGCAGGCCATCAACGACGTGGCGGGCCCCGACTTCCCGCAGTACGCGGCGAAGTTCCAGGAAGAAGGCTGGTTCGACTGCCGCAAGTGGCACCCCGAGCGTTGGGGCACGTACCGTCGCTGGGAGATGGGCTACCGTCGCCAGCAGGGCGGCTACAACCTGTACGCGGCCGTCGACGAGAAGTGCGGCTTCATGACCCCGACCGCCAAGGTCGAGGTGTGGTCCACCATCGCCGAGACCTACATCCCGGACACCACCAAGACGTTCGCGGAGAGCTGCAGCCCGGACCGTGCCGCCTATGACGGGAAGATTCCCGACATCGACAAGTTCCCGCACTGGTTCGAGCCGAAGAACTCCAAGGTCGAGGCCCCCGCGCTACTACCACAAGGACCAGGCGGACCAGATCGTTACGACGGACTCCTACATCAATGACAATTACAAGGGCGATCATCTGATGGAGGAGTATAAGGAGAACCTGCAGAAGTACGGCGACGACCACGCGTTCATCATGACCACCGGTTCCCGTCAGCCCGTGTACTTCCACTCCGAGCACCGTCAGCTGCCCTGGTGCCGTGAGCTGTGGCCGTCCCCACGCGTCGAGATCAACCCGAAGGACGCCGCGCGCATGGGCGTAGAGCAGGGCGACTGGGTGTGGATCCGCACCCCGTGGGGCGCGGTCCGCGAGGTCGCCGACCTGTACTACGGCATCAAGGAAGGCACCATCAACGCCAACCATGCCTGGTGGTACCCCGAGATGGACACCGCAAGCCACGGCTTCGAGCTGGTCGGCATCAACTGCTGCATGGACAAGTACGCCCAGTGCTGGGTGTGCGGCGCCTCGCAGCTGCGCGGCAACCCGATGGTCGTCTACAAGGCCACCGAGGAGAACTCGCCGTTCGGCACCCCCGTGCCGTGCGACCCGTGGGGCAACGAGGCGATCACCAACGCCAACGACCCGCGTCTGAAGGAATGGCTGGCCAACGACCCGCGCCTTGCCGACGCCAAGGTGGAGCTGACCTTCGCCAACATGGACGCGAAGGGCTGCCAGCCGTCCATCCAATCCCCGGAGGCCCTGGCCACCGGCAAGCTGCCCAAGGGCGAGCGCGGAAGCGATGCCCTCGGCCAGTACAGCAATAAAGGCCAGCTGAGCGACAAGCTCGGCTCTTACAAATAAGGAAAGGAGGTAACAACCCATGGCGAATTACGCGATCAACACCGATTTGAACCGTTGCACGGGCTGCCTTGCCTGCACCGTGGCGTGCAAGGCCATCAACGGCGTGGACGTGGGCAACTTCTGGATTAAGACGCTGCGCGTCGGCCCGCATCCCATCGAGGGCGGCTCGGGCACGTTCCCGGACGTCGAGATGTACTTCCTTCCCGTCCAGTGCCAGCACTGCGAGAACCCCGAATGCGTGAGCGTGTGCCCGACCGGCGCGTCCCACATCCGCGAGGACGGCACCATCCAGATCGACAAAGACAAGTGCATCGGCTGCCAGTTCTGCGCTATGGCCTGCCCTTATGGCGTGCGTTACCTCAATGAGGAGGAGCGCGTCGTGGAGAAGTGCACGCTGTGCGAAAGCAGCGCACGAGCCAGGGCGAGCTGCCCCAGTGCGTGGCCCAGTGCGGCGCCCGCGCCCGCTTCTTCGGCGACCTCGATCAGGGCGTCGAGAACTTCGAGGGCCCGGCGCATCCGGACAGCCCCGGCTGCCAGTACGACGAGATGACCAAGACTCGCGTCAAGCTCAAGGACTACGTCGAGGCGTACAAGGAAAGCGATATCCATCATCTCAAGGACGCAGGCAACAAGCCCAAGCTGATGTACCTGCTCCGCGAGGGCCGAAAGTGGAGGGAGTAGACTCATGAATCCGGAATGGCCTCTAATCCTCTTCACCTTCTTCCTGTGCCTGTCCGGCGGCATCTTGGGCGCACAGGGCCTGCTCACCGTGCTCGGCAAGGGCAAGAAGATGCAGAACGTGGCGCTCATCGCCGCGCTGGCGACGCTTGTGATCGGCGGCATCTGCGTGTTCATGCACCTGCAGCATTGGGAGCGCATCTTCAACGCGTTCGGTGCGCTGCTCGCCGGTAACGGCTACGGCGTGTCCGGCATCACCCTCGAGCTGTGGGGTTGCGTCGTGGAGTTCATCGCGATCGCGCTGTTCTTCCTGTTCGCCCGCCGCGCCGAGGACGGCGTCGCCCCGAAGTGGGCCGGCATCCTGGCCATCATCGTGGGCCTGGCGCTTCCCATGGTCACCGGCGACTCCTATCTGATGTCGTCGCTGCCCACGTGGGATACCCCGCTTCTGATCGTGTACTACCTGACGAACACGGTCTTCATGGGCGGCCTGGCCGCGCTTTGATCGCCGGTCTCACCGGCGACGTTGAAGCCCGCGACCTCATGGTCAAGACCGCCCTGGTCGGCGCCGTGGCCAGCTGGTCATCGTGCTGGTGTACGCGATCATGATCAACGGCTCCGCCGCCACGTACTCCGCCGACATCGCGTTCTATTTCGACCCGACGCTGCCCGACGTGCCCATGGTCGACCGCGCCGCCGTCGTCGGTAGCCTCTTTCGCCGGCTCCAACGCCGTGATGTTCTGGCTGGGCGCCATCATCGTCGGCATCATCGCTCCGGCCGCCATCCTGTGGCTCGGCAAGGGCAAGGATGGCCAGCAGCTGGCCATCTACGCCGGCGGTGCAGGCGTGTGCTGCATCATCGGCGGCATCATCTGGCGCGTGCTCCTGTACTCGGCAGCGATGCATATCTTCGCCCTGTTCTAGGGAGCGAAGGGCGCAAGGCCGGTTCTGGTCGGCCGGCCTTGCGGGCGAGTCGGTGGCGAAACGCCTGCTCGCAAGCTGAAAAGGCGTGTTGGAGGGGCTTACCTGAACGCCCCGCTTTCGGCAACGGAAGCCCCCTCATATACGCGTTTTCGAACAGCCCCGACCGGGGCTTTCGCGCATAGCACGAGGAATCGAAAAAGACAAGGAGGGGTCTTCATGAGCGAAGAGAAGAAGGAGGGCGCGCAGGCCGCCGCCCGCAGGACGTCGGCGCAGCTGCCGACGCGGCGCCCGCGCAGCCCGCTGCGAAGAAGGCGAGGGAGCCGATGAGCGTTTCGCGTCGCTCGCTGCTCATCGGCGTGGGCAGCACGGCCGCGCTGCTGGGATTGGGCGCCCTGCGCTATGCCGGGCACGTGCCGCTGAACCGCCCGCCGGGAGGTCAGGACGAGGCGCACCTGGTCAGCGCCTGCATCCGCTGCGAGAAATGCTACGAGGCGTGCCCGCGCCACGTCATCAAGCCGGCCAAGATCGAGGACGGCCTTCTGGGGATGCGCAGCCCCCAGCTTGACTTCAGCGCCGATTACTGCGACTTCTGCGCCGAGGAGAACGGCGGCGAGCCTCTGTGCGTGGCATCGTGCCCCACCGAGGCGTTGCAACTTCCGCCGGCGCCGATGCCCACAACACCATCATCGGCCTGGCCGAGATCGACCCCAAGACGTGCCTGGCGTTCCGCGATACGGGCTGCCATTTCTGCTTCGACGCCTGCCGCGATGCCGGCTACGACGCCATCCAGCTCGACGGCAACGGTTACAGCCCGCGCCCGTACGTTATCGAGGACAAGTGCGTCGGCTGCGGCGCCTGTGAAAGCGTGTGCGTGTCGCTGCAGCAAGGTTCCATCGTCGCAGGAGCCACCGAGCGCGCCATCGTCGTCCGTCCCGCGTCCTCGCTGTAAGGGGTTGTCATGAAATTGAGCAAGATCCGCACCATCGTGGCGGCCGCCGTGTTCTGCGTTCTGGCAGTGGCTTGATCACGGGCATCAACATGGGCACGCTGTCCGGCTTCGGCTTCGATTCTTTCAGCGCGTTGTGCCCGCTCGGCGCCATCACCACCATGTTGGCCACCAAGACCTTGGTTCCGCGCGCCGTGTTCAGCATCATCGTCATGGCGCTGCTGGTGTTCCTGTTCGGCCGCGCGTTCTGCGGCTGGATCTGCCCTGTGCCCGTGCTGGACAAGCTGCGCGCGTTCTTCCGTTCGCCGAAGAAGCGCCCGCGAGCTTGAGCAGGCGAAGCGCGACGAGGCGCTCGATATCGCCAAGTTCGAGCTGAGCTGCGGCGGGAAGGGCGGCTGCGAGAGCTGCAGCGCCTGCAAGCAGCAGCGCACCAAGCTGGATTCGCGCCACTATGTGCTGGGCGGTGCGCTGTTGTCCACGGCCATCTTCGGTTTCCCGGTCTTCTGCCTGGTGTGCCCCATCGGCCTGACCTTCGCCACCGTGCTGGTGTTCTGGCGCCTGTTCGCCAACGCGGACATGACCGTGGCCGTGGTCCTCATCCCGTTGATGCTGATCATCGAGCTGGTGTTCCTGCGCAAATGGTGCACGCGCTTCTGCCCCATGGCCGGCCTCATGAACCTGATGGGCCGTTTCAACCGCACGTTCAAGCCCGTCATCGACGACGCGAAGTGCCTGGAGACGTCGAAGGGCACGGCTTGCAGCCGCTGCGCCATGGTGTGCGAGGCCGACATCAACCTGCGCCATCCGGACTACGGCGAGCGCACGCTGGCGGACTGCACGCGCTGCAACGCCTGCGTGAATGCCTGCCCGGCCAACGCCATCACCATGCCGGTGGTCGCGAAGCGCGGGCAGGATGTGAAGCTGGCCCTGAACGAGAAGTAACCATTCCGAAAGGCAAGCGCCCCTTGTGCATCCTCTTCGCGCCAAGGGGCGCTCTGCCGATTACCGTGCGTTGGGCGCTCCCTCCCTCCAACCTGCGGTGATATCCGCCCCGGGCTTTCCCATCGGCCCGGGGCGGTTCTCATAGATCGCGTTTCGGGTCCCCTTTCCCGGTACGCGGTTCCCGCCCCGGGCTTTCCCCCATCGGCCTGGGGGTTGTTTTGTCTGGGTGGGTGTCGGGGTTCCTTGCTCCGACGCGCGCCGTCCGCCCTGGGCCTTCGCTGACGCCGGCGGTTTTCTTTGTGGGAAAGTCCGCAGCGAAGCGGGGATGTGGCTAGAATACGTTGCGTACCACGGGTAAGCGTGCCCAAGCCGTGCATTCGCGCTTCCGCGCCGCACGCGCCAGTTTTCCGGGGTTCCAGAAACACAATCGATATGCAGGGGTTTGCCCGATGTGGGCTTTCGGATGCCGCGCGTTTGCTCCGAAGCGGTTTCGTTTGCCGCCGTTCGTCTTTGCCGCGGACTTCTGCGCAAGCGGGCTGCGTTTTCGCGATGAGATCGCCGCACAAGCGGGATGGCGTCGTTCGACGCGCGTTTCAAAAGCTTGCTTCGGGGCGCGGTTCGCGCGCCTTCCCGGCGCGCCGTTCTGGTCGTCATCCCGGCGAGTTTCCCGCGCAAGCGGGCGGCGCCGGCGCCGTTTTCCGCCTTTGCGTCGATTGTCCGGTCGATGCGCGTGAAAGGATGCGGAATGCAAGGGAGATCGCTGGTCATGTTGCTGGTCGTTCTATACGCCAGCGCGTTTTGGCGGGGTTCAACGAGAACCTGGTGAACATGGCGCTCATGTCCATCATGGGCGAGTACGGCGTCGATTCGGTTGCGGCGCAATGGCTGGTCACGGGCTATATGATCGTGGCGACCATCGTGGTCATGTGCATGGCGTTCATGTACCGCCGCTTCAAGCTGCGCCCTCTGTACTTCGCCGCCGCGGCGTTCACGCTGATCGGCTCGGTCATGGGGTTGTTCGCTACAAGCTTCGAGCTGCTCATGGCGGCGCGCTTGGTGCAGGCGGCGGGCTCGGGCATCTTCATCCCGCTCATGATGAACACGGTGCTGGTGGTTGCGCCGAAGCACAAGCTGGGGACGTTCCTTGCCATCGGCGGCTGCGTGATCACGTTCGGCCCCGCCCTTGCTCCGACGGTGTGCGGCGCGCTGGTCACCTCGTTCGGCTGGCATAGCGTGTTCGCGGTGCCCCTTGCCGCCATGGCAGTGCTTGCCCTGGTGGCGTTGCTCGTCGTCAAGAACATGGGCTTCTCCCCTGCTCACCTGGACATTCCGTCTACGGTGCTCTCGGCGGCGTTCCTCTGTGCGCTGAGCCTGGGGCTCGTGGAACTGACCATCGATGTTCCGCTTGCAGTCGGGTCGCTTGCGGCGGCGGCGGTCACGGCGGCGCTGTTCGTGCTGCGCCAGCTGCGCTGCGAGTATCCGCTCATCGACTTGACGCCCATGAAAAGCCGCGCGTTCTGGCCGTCGGTGGTGCTGACCACCATCGCCATGATGGGCAGCTTCAGCATGAGCGTGCTGCTGCCGCTGTACCTGGAGGGCGGCACGGGCCTGACTGCGTTCGCGGCCGGCCTGCTGATGCTGGTCCCGGTGCTGGCGAACGCGGGCACTACGCTTCTGGGCGGCCGCATCATGGATGCCCGCGGCGAGTGGCCGCTGCTCCCGGCAGGTTTCGCGGCGATCGCCGCGGGCTTCGCCCTGATGGCAGCGCTGGCGCCCACGTTGTCGCTGCCGGCTGCGTTCGTTGCGGCGTTGCTGATCATGGGCGGCACCGGCTTCATCTTCTCGCCCTCGCAGACGGCGGGCCTGCGTACCCTGCCTCAGGAAATGAACCCGTTCGGGGTCGCCATCTCCACCACGTTCGTGCAGATCGCGGCCTGTATCGGCCCTTCGCTGTACACGGGCATCATGTCCACTGCCCAGGCGGGAGCCCTGGCGGCCGGTGCGGACGCGGCGCTTGCGACCGCGCAAGGCTTCTCGATCGCCATGGTGGTGGCCGCGTGCATCGCCGCGGCAGGTTGTGCACTCGCGCTGGTTTATTCGCGTGCCGCGGTGAAACGCGATGCGAAACGCGCACGAAGCATGTAAAATAGACGTAAGCGAATCTGCGGCGCGCCTTCACGGGCGCGCCGCTTTAGCGTTAACACACGAAGAGAAACGAGCGCAACCCATGGCTATCACCGGCAAAGCAGGTCCGTCAGCTGCGCAGCATGGCGAACAACTTGAAGCCCACCGTCATCGTCGGCAAGGGAAGGCGTCACCGCCAACATCCTCAAGCAGGTCAACGAGGGCCTTGAGGCCCACGAGCTCATCAAGGTCAGCGTGCTGTGCGAAACGGGCAGCCAGGCCGCCGAGGCCGGTCGCGAGATCGCCGATCAGGCCGAGGCCGAGCTGGTGCAGGTCATCGGCAAGCGCGTGGTGCTCTACCGCGAGACCACCCGCGACGACATCGAGAAGATCCAGCTGGTCAAGTAAGCAGGCGACCAGCGGCGAGCAGGCTTTCCAACGTCGTTGCGCGGCTTTAGGCGGCGCAAAGCAGATCGGGCCCCGGTAAACGCCGGGGCCCGATTTCGTTTAAGGGCGGAGGTGCGGCGCCGCCGCGTCGCGCAGGCCGGGCTCGTCGTGTCAGTCGGAATTGGTGCGACGCGGCTGCGCCGACCGCAATCCGTCACGCCCCCGCTACGGCGTATCGGCCGCGCTCCGGCGTTGTGCCCCCTGCTCTGGGAGCGCGCGATGCGAAAACCGTCGGTTTTGGTCGCTGGCGGTCAAAACGGACGGTTTTCGCGGTCTCGTAAGTGAGAAATGGACGATTTTGCCGGTTGTTCGCGTATGGGCTTTCCGGTAGCGCAAATAATCGCGTGTTTTGGCCTTGAGGCTGCGAAGAATCGTCAATTTTGACCACGGCTGGACAAGATTGACGATTCTTCGCAGCGGGAACTCGCTGCTCGGCTCGGCTACTGATCTGGGAATTTGGTACTCGGCTTGGATAATGCCACGGGAACTTGGTACTCGGCTTGGCTAGCATTCCGAAGTCCGATGGTCGGCTCGATTAACGCTCCGGGCCCGGTTTTCGTCCTGGCGTGCGCTGGGGGGGTGGTGCCACGGTGGTGTCCTCCGATCGGTAGGCGGATCGGAAGCCCCTCCCTTCGACACCTACATTACCCGGCCGTGGCCCCGGGCCCGGCAGTTTCCTATCAGTCGTTCGGAGCGGCGAGCGTCCTCGGTGGCAGCACCCTTCCCGGGGCCCTCGAGGGGCAGGGGCACATGGATATCCGGGGACGCCCGATCGGCGGCTCTTCGGGGCTTGGCCAAACTGTAGGCCATGCGCCGAATGCTTTCGCCACCGAAGTTCATCGGCGGCTTATCTCGGACTGCAATGAGCGTGACCCTCGCTCTGGCGCCGTGCCCCCGTTACGGCGTTTCGGCATCGCTCTGGTGCCGCGCCTTCCGGTTCTGGGCGGTTATCCCGCCGCGACGCCGCGGTTCGCGCCGCCCTGTGCTGGCGCAGACTGCGGCGACCCTCCAGGTATCGACCCCTGGGTTCTGGGCGGTTTTGCAGGAAAACGGGCTCGAATTTGACGCCCTTCCGGGGTTCTGGGCGGTTATTTTCGGTTCCTCGCCGCGATTCGCGTCGATGTCTACGGTATAACCCCAGGTCAGAAGCATTCACATCGTCGGCACCCCGTTCCGCAGCCTACGAAACCGCCCAGAACTCTGCTCGGGCGTTACCAGGGCACGTGTAAGGAATACCGACGATAGCCTGCAAAACCGCCCAGAACTTTGCTCGGGCGTTAGCTGCGACATTCTATAGCGTGTCATGCTCGATATCGCGTTGCCGGGATACGCATATCGCCTACTTCAGGCACCTGCACAGCCATTGGTTGCCGGTGTTGGCGGCGTGGGGGGCAGCCGATGCAGGTGGGCACATCGCAGACCTGCGCGCTTTTGGGTGCGCCGCAGAAATCCCGCAGGTCAAGCGCGGGGTTTGCAGTCTCGGGCTGCGCTCCGGCGGTGATGTCTTCGATATTGTCGTGCGTGTCGCCTTCCGCTTGCGTCCTCGCGGGGTTCGGGCTCGTCGGCGCTTCTGCGTTTGCCCCCGCTCTCGCTATCGGCGCTTCCTCATCCTCGCCCGCTTTCGCTCTCGCTACCGCTTCGGCTGCTGCTTCCACTCCCGCCGAGTCTGCCAGCTGCATCGCGCGCACCACCATGCTGGCGAACTGGCGCATGCCCAGATTCGTGGGGTGCGTGCCCTCGAGTGAATCGTAGTCGCGACCGAACGCTTGCACGTTGGCGACGCGGCAGCCTTCGGCCGCAGCAGCCTCGCGGATGGCGTCGTTGTATTCGTCCAGGTGATGGCCGCGCAGACGGTAGCAGAATTCGGGATGATCGACGCCGCGCGTGCGACCGGGCAGCAGCGTGATGCAATACACTGCGGCCTTAGGGGCGGCCGTGCGGATGTTGCGCAGCATGGTGCGATACGCTGCGCCGAAACGTTCCACGGCGTCGGCGGGCGCGGCACCGGCTACCTGCTCGGGAACGGTTGCCAGGTCGATGCAGTGCGGCATGGCATGGCTGTGGCCGGCGGCCTGCGCCTCGGCGCCGCCCCAGCCGTAGTCGTTGATGCCGATGAACACGAGCACCGCATCGGGCGCCTGGCCGTCGGGCCCCAGCAGGGCGGCAGCGCGTTCGGGGCTGCTGGCGGCGGGAAGCCCGCGCCCTCCACCATGCTGCCTGACCAGGCGCTGTCGGCAAGCACGGTACCGCCGAGCGCACGCACCACGTGCGACCACCAGGTATCCTCGGGGCGAAGCACACCGGATCGCTCCAGGCGCTCGTCGTTGTAGAACAGCGTGTAGCCATCGGGCACGCACCCCTCGAACGTGCTGATGGAATCGCCCATGATGGAGAACGTTTTTCGCGGGCATGCCCGACCGCCTTCCTTACGTCATTTGCAATCGCGTCCCGGCGTCGCGCGTCGGGGCTTTTTGTCCAGTAGCACATGGTAGCAAAACCTCGCGAGGCTCTGTTGACAGTCTATGTAGGCTCGCATTGCGGAACGCCGAAGCATCCATTTTGCCGGCTCTGCGAGGTCGGCGAATCTGCTGTAATAGCCGCGCCGGATCGTTTCACCAGCTCGTTCAGTCTTCCGTTGCTTTCCTTGCCGCCGCGTCTTTGTCTGATGTCTCAGGCGGCAAAGCCCCAAACAACCGCAATAACTCCGCCGCAGCTTACGTTTTCCGTCCGCACGCCCTTCTTCCCCGGCCTTTCGGCTCCGCGCCCGCAAACCCTTCTTTCCAAGCTCGTCAGTCTCCTTCCCGCGCCGCCTTCGCCATCAGGATAACACCAGGTGAACCGCATAAAAACTTGTGTGCAACCAGTGAATGCCGCAGTCTGTCCTCTTGACGTTGTACGTAAAACGTTGTACAACAATACGAACCACGCACTCACACAAGTTGCGCCGGCGGAGCCCGGAGCAACGCTGGTAATCGCTGCGGGAGCAAAGGCCGGTCAAGCGGCCGTCCGCCCGTTTCCCCGTGCAGCGAAGCGGGACGATCGGAGGTTGCAATGGGCGAGGCAATGGTCACCGGCCGCATGGCGCCCGGCAAGAAGCGCCGCGGCGGTCTTGTGCTGCAGCGGAAGGCCTCACGGCCTCCCAGGCCATCAACCGCATGTACGACAAGCTCATCGAGAACGGCGACGCGTCGTTTTCTCACGGGCATCGCGGCGGCGGAGGACGAAGCGGCCTGGGATAACGCCGTGGAGTTCGTCGATTCCTCTCCGAACCCGTATCCGACGGCGCATCCGATGCCGCCGATGAAGCGTCCTCGGAGCTGGTCGACAGCGCTTTCGAGCACGGCGACCTGCCGCCCGACGGCCCGGACCTTGCGGCCATCGCCCGCGCCGCGCGATTCTCCTCGCGGGGGTGATCTAGCATGCCTCAGGCCCGTGTCCTGCTTGGTACCGAAGTCGTCATGGACTTCATGAACGAGCGCCAACCGTTCTACCAGCAAACGCGCATGCTCATGGTGGCCGGCCGCGTGGGCGAGTTCGACCTGTGGGTAACCGCCCCGCAGGTGGTCGACCTCGTCTACCTGCTCTCCGAAGGCGGCAAGCCCGAGCTGCTGCCGCGCGCCATGGAACGCATCCGCGGCCTGCGCACCTTCGTGCAGGTGGCGGATCTCACCGCCGCGAACGTCGACCGCGTGCTGGTAAGGAGAACCGTCTGCTGACCATCTCCGATAACGGCATCGGCATGACCAAAGAGGAGCTGGAACAGAATCTGGGCACCATCGCCCACTCCGGTTCTCTGGACTTCAAGAAAGACAACAAGGATGAGAACATCGACATCATCGGTCAGTTCGGCGTGGGCTTCTACCTTCCTTCATGGTTGCCGACAAGGTCACGGTCATTTCCAAGGCCTACGGCTCCGATGAGGCCTGGAAGTGGACCTCCTCCGGTGCGGACGGCTATGAGCTGGAGCCCACCGAGAAAGCCACTGTGGGTACCGACATCATCCTGCACATCAAGGACAGCACCGATACCGACAACTACGAGAACTACCTCGATGAGTACGGCATCGTGGCCATCGTGAAGAAGTACAGCGATTACGTCCGCTATCCCATCCAGATGGAGCGGGAGAAGAGCCGCCACCGAACCCGATCCCAAGCCGGACGACTACAAACCCGAGTGGGAAACTTACACCGAGCTGGAAACGCTGAACAGCATGGTGCCCATCTGGAAAAAGCAGAAGAGCGAAGTGACCGACGAGGAGTACGCGAATTTCTATAAGGAAAAGTTTGGTGATTATCCGACCCCGCCCGCGTCATCGTCAGCCGCACCGAGGGCACCGCGAACTACAACGCCCTGCTGTTCGTGCCCAGCCACCGCCCCTACGACTTCTACAACAAGGACTACGAAAAGGGCCTGGCACTGTACGCATCCGGCGTGCTCATTATGGAGAAGTGCGCCGACCTGCTGCCCGACTACTTCAGCTTCGTCAAGGGCATTGTGGACAGTCAGGATCTGAGCCTGAACATCAGCCGCGAGATGCTGCAGAAGGACAATCAGCTCAAGCTGATCCACAACGCTCTGGAAAAAAAGATCAAGAACGAGCTGCACGCCATGCTGGCCAACGACCGCGAGAAGTACGAGGAATTCTGGAAAGAGTTCGGCCGCCAGATCAAGTTTGGCGCTTACTCGGATTACGGGATGCACGCCGAGCTCCTGCGCGACCTGCTGCTGTTCTGGTCTGCAAAAGAGCAGAAGATGGTCACCATCCAGGAGTACATGGACAAGATGCCCGCCGAGCAGAAGTACATCTACTTTGCCGCCGGTGACTCCACCGACCGTCTGGCCAAGCTGCCTGCTGCCGAGCTGGTACTGGACAAGGGCTATGATGTCCTGCTCCCCCTGGCGCCTAAACCGCCAACAGGCGTTGGTGGTCACGGGTCTGGCGTGGGTGGTCCTGGCGTTCATGGCCGCCATCCCGCTGTATCTTTCGGGTCATTACAACACGTTTCTCGATGCCATGTTCGACAGCGTCTCCGGCATCACCACCACGGGCGTCGGCATCATCTCCGACCTTGACCACCTTTCTTGTGCCGATAGCATGTGGCGCTTTGTCACGATCTTGCTTGGTGGCTTGGGCCTGGTAGTGGTGGCGTTGTCGTTCGGTCTGTTCGGCAAGCGCTCGGGCGCCAGCCTATATATGTCCGAGGGCCGCAGCGAGCACGTGGTCCCCTAACATCGTGCAAACCGCCCAGTTCATCGCAAAGCTGTCGCTGGGCTTCATCTGCGTGGGAACCGCCGTGTTGGCCGTCATGTGCGCGTTCGCCGGCATGGAGGCGTCGCGCGCGTTTCTCAACGGCCTATGGTTGGCCATCTCCAGCTTCTGCACCGGCGGCTTCGCGCCCATGAGCACGTCCATCCTGTACTACCATTCGTTCCCCATCGAAATGGTGCTCATGCTCCTCATGATCATCGGATCGGTGAACTTCGTGCTGCATGCCGAGCTGTGGAAGGGGCACCTGAACGTGTACTTCCGCGACATGGAGATCCGCACCATGTTCATCTGGATCGCCGTGATGACCTTGGTGTTCGCCGCGTCGGTCTCGGCAAGCTCTGATTTCTCGAACCTGGCCACCATGATGCGCCGCGGCGTGTTCATGATCGTATCGGCGTTCTCCACCACGGGCCTCCAAAACGTCACCACCAACCAGTTGACCACGTCGCTGACCTCGGGTGCGTTCCTGGTCATCGCCGCGCTCATGTGCGTGGGCGGCGGCGCCGGATCAACGTCGGGCGGTATCAAGTTCAGCCGCATGGGCCTGATCATCAAGTCGCTCGTGGCCACGGTGAAGGAGACGCTGGCGCCCGACTCGGCGCGCGTGGTGGTGTCGTACTACCACCTGGGAAGGCGTATCCTGTCGCCTGAAGTTGTCAAGCAGGCCATGACCGTGTTCGTGCTGTACGTGGTCACCTACGCCGTGGGCGCGCTCGTGGGCATCGCGCACGGCTACGACGCCACGCAGTCCATCTTCGAATCGGTGGCCATGGCCTCCAACGGCGGCATCTCGTCGGGCGTATGCTCCCAGGGCATGCCCGCGTCGCTCGAGCTGTTCTACATGCTGGAGATGTGGGCCGGCCGTCTGGAGTTTCTCACGTTGATCGCGCTCATCGTCGAGGTTGTGGTGACGCTCGACCCTCGCAGAGTGGTGAAGAGCAGGCTGGTGAGGCACTCATGATGCGGAAAGGAATGGCCGCCGCGGCGTTGGCCTTTGCGCTGATGCTCCCCGCGTTCGCGTGCCCGCAGGCAGCCTTCGCCGACGAGCCAGCTGAAGGCGACAATGCCGTCAACGTCACGCAGCTGCCCGACAGCTCGTTCATCTACGACACGTCCATCACGGACCTGAGCACTGCCGACACCTATTACGACAAGCAGACGGTGCAGGTCACCGGCGAGGTGGTGGGCGATCGCATCACCGCTGGCGACGGCCGCCATTGCTGGCTGCAGCTGGCATCGCCCTCCGATTCGTCCACGGTGTCCGTTTACCTTACCAACGAGTCCGCCGACAAGGTGGACACGTACGGCGCCTATGGCCGCAAAGGGCACCACGCTGCAGGTGCGCGGCACGTTCAACCTGGCGTGCCCCCGACCACGACGGCGCATCCGATCTGCATGCGCAGGTGGTGACGGTCACGGAGAAGGGCAAGGCCACCCCGACGAGTTCGACATCAACGCGTTCATCCCGGGCATGGTGACCGTCATGATCGGCCTGGCCATGATGGTGGTGTTCTATCTGCTGCGCGAACGCCAGCGATAAGGCTACAAGGAGGAAAGCTTGCAGAGAGCGCAGGTTGTGAAACTTGACCGCGGGTATCCGCTCGTGCGATGCGAGGATGGGCGCCTTGTGCGCTGCGAACACGCAACAGCCCTGGTCAAGGGCGAGAAGGTCCGTGCCGTCATCGGCGATTTCGTCGAGGTGAACGCGCCGGAGGGCCACGACAAAGGGCATCATCGAGGCCATCTGCCCGCGCGAGCCGCGCCTTCGTGCGCAAGGATCCCACCGAGCGCGCCGTCCCCCAGGTGCTGGCGGCGAACTTCGACCGCGTCATCTTGGCCCAGCCGCTGGCCGAGGTGAACCTGCGCCGTCTGGAGCGCGAGCTGGTGCTGGCGTACGAGACCGGCGCCGCCGTCACGGTGGTGCTCACGAAGGCCGACCTTGCCGAGAGCGAGGAGCAGGTGGAGCAGGTGGCCGATCGCGTCCCGCGCTGGCGGGCCCCAACGTGCGCACGCTGGTGGTGTCGGACGGCAACGCGGAAAGCGTGGAGGCCGTGCGCGCCCTCATGGCCTCCGGTACCACCACGGTGCTGGTGGGGAAGTCGGGCGTGGGGAAGTCCAGCCTGGTCGCAACATGCTCGTTGGCGAAGAGGTGCAGGAAACGGGCACGGTGCGCGAGGGCGACGGCAAGGGCCGCCACACCACGGTCAGCCGCGAGATGGTGGCCATCCCCCGGCGGCGGGTACGTGGTGGACATGCCCGGCGTGCGCGGCCTGGGGTTGTGGGACGCCGACGCGGGCATCGGCGCGGCGTTCGCTGACATCGAGCAGGCGGCGCAGCAGTGCCGTTTCCGCGACTGCAAGCATGAGAACGAACCGGGTTGCGCCGTGCGCGCCGCCGTCGAATCCGGCGAGATAGCACCTGAGCGTTTCGCCAGCTATCAGGCGCTCAAGCAGGGAGACGGCCACGTTGCGCGACCGCCGCGAGGAGGCCCGTCGCATGCGCGGCGAGAAGGCCAGCGACAAGAAGCGCGGCGGCCAGGGAGGTCGTCCGGGCCGTGGCAAGCGCCGCCGCTAGCACCTGCGACGTCCATGGCGTCTCCATCCGATTGCCGGGCCGTTTCGCGCTCGCTTGCCAGACACGTTACAATATAAGGGTTAACCGAAAGCAACGCGCACGTCGGCGTGCGGCTGCTGCGCCCGGTCCACGGCCGCGGCTCGGCAACCCGCATTCGGCGTAAACGGACCCGAAACAAAGGACGTGCATGAATCCGGTCATCGTAATCCCGACGTTCGTGTCGCCGCGCCGCCGAAAGGATTCCGGCAGCGTGATCGCCACGTACGACCACACCACCCCGCTGAGCAATCCCGGCGAGCTGCCGCGTCTGCTCACGTCTTTGCAGAAGGTTCGCGGCATCGGGCAGATCATCGTGCTGGTCGCCGCCGAGCCCGCCATCTCCGACCAAGCCGCAGAGAAGGTGCAGGACATCGTCTCGCGCTTCCCCAGCCTCAACATCGCCATCATCGGCGCCGACGAGTGCAACCTGGTGCAGCAGCGCATGGAGCAGCTGGGCCTGGGCAAGCTGTCGAAGGAGATCGGCCTTGTCGGCTACGGCGCCATCCGCAACCTGGGCCTGGTGCTCGCCAACGTCATGGGCTTCGACTCCATCGTGTTCCTTGACGACGACGAGGTCATCGACGACGCCGACTTCCTGCAGAAAGCCATGTACGGCCTGGGCAAGCTCACGAAGAAGGGCATCCCCATCCTGGCCAAGACGGGCTTCTACTTCAACTCCGAGGGCACGTACCTCTCAAAGAGCCAGGACAAGTGGTACAACCGCTTCTGGCAGCAGGGCCGCGCGTTCAACGAGATGATGACCAAGGCCATGCGCGGCCCGCGCTTGTCGCGCTCGAACCATGTGTGCGGCGGCTGCCTGGCGCTGCACAAAGAGGCGTTCAAGCGCCTGTCGTTCGACCCGTGGGTCGCTCGCGGCGAGGATTTGGACTACATGCTCGACCTGCGCATGTACGGCTCGGATATCTGGTTCGACAACCAGTGGAGCCTGCGCCACCTGCCGCCCGAGACCGAGAGCGAGGGCACGCGCTTCCGCCAGGATATCTTCCGCTGGCTCTACGAGTTCCGCAAGATGGAGTACAGCCGCACGCAGATCGACTTGATGCAGGTCAAGCCGCAATCCCTCGAGCCCTACCCGGGGCCGTTTTTGGAGCCGGGCATCACGAAGCGCATCCGCATCACGGCCATCCTGCGCAGCCTTGCCCGCAAGGACAAGAAGGCGTACCGTCAGGCCGCCAAGGCCGCGCGCACCGAGGCCGTCATGTACGCGCAGCGCAACTGCTCGAAGTACTTCGAGTTCCAGTTCGTATGGCCCGAGCTCATGGCCCGTATGGACAGCGACCAGATCCTGCACACGGCCATCGTGCAGTCCGTGGCGCGTCGTCAAGCGGCGGCGAACATGGCGGCGGCGTTCCCCGTGGCGGGAGCCGGTGCGGGCGTCGATCCGGGCGTGACTAGCGAGATCCGCCTGAACATAGCCGAATAAAGGAAGGCGGCGCGGCGCAATGGACGTGTTCGCTGCCTTCATCGCGCCCGCCTTGGCGGGCGTGTTCGTCGGCGTGATGTCGGGGCTTCTCGGCGTGGGTGGCGGCACCATCATGGTGCCCATCTTCCGCCTGGCGTTCGGCATGAGCCCGCTTGCCAGCACGGCGACCAGCCTGTTCGCCATCATTCCCGTCCATCTCGGGCGTGGTCGCGCATGCCCGTGCGAAAACCTGCGTGCCCAAGCTCGGCCTGGCGCTCGGCGTGGGCGGCGCGGTCATGTCGCCGCTCGGCGTGTGGCTGGCAAGCGTCTCGCCCGGCTGGCTGGTCATCTGTGTGGCAGCAATAGTCATCGGGTTCAGCGCGTTCAAGATGTTCAAGAAGGCCGTGAAGTGCGCGCCCGCGCCCGCGCGGGCGCCGCTTCCGCCCATTCCGCAAGTCGAAACCCGTTCCCGACCAGCCGCATCTCTCCCGCAAGCAGTACCTCCAGGGCGCGTGCATCGGCCTGATCGCCGGCCTGGCCTCGGGCTACGTGGGCGTGGGCGGCGGCTTCATCATGGTGCCGCTTATGCTGGCCGTTTTGGACATCCCCATGAGCCTGGCCTCGGGAACGTCGCTCATCGCCATCATGATCTTGGCCATTCCCGGCGTCATCGAGCAGGGCCTGCTCGGCGACATCGAATACCTGGCGGGCATCGCCATCGTGGTGGGCAGCATCCCCCGACGCCCTGGTGGGCGCGCGGCTGGTGCGCGTGGTGCCCGAGCGGCAGCTGCGGTTCATCTTCGGCGGCTTTCTGCTGGTGGCGGCCGTCATGCTCATGCTCAACGAATTCGGTATACTGGGCTGACGCCGCACGCGGGCCTTTTCAGCTTGCCCGTCGTGCCCGATAAGGAAGGAGTCGGCGCATGAACGTCGATATGGAGGACAACCGCGCAAGGCTTCCGCGCTACTTCACGCTCGAGATGCTCATGTCGGTGATGGTGGCGCTATCGGGCCTTGTGCTCATCTGGAACCTGGTATCGCCCGTCGTCAGCGTGTTGGCGCTATTCATCGCTGGCATGGTGTTCACCCTGGCCGCATCACCGTGCTCATCCGCCTGCTCATGGACCCCCGACTCCGTGCGCGCGCGCCAATCCAGCAACGTGCTGCAGCTGGCAAGCCAAACCCTTGAGGCCATGGGCGAGGAAGGCTTGGACAGCAAATCCGCCCAGCGCATCTGCAGCCTGCTTTTGCCCTCCACCGCGGCCATCGCCGTGGCGATTACCGACGATCGCTTCATCTTGGGTTACGCCGGCTACGAGGAATCGCACAACCTTTCCGGCAGCGTTATCCGCACGCATGCCACGTACTCCACGCTGGCGGACGGCAAGACGCGTGTGCTGTTCACCCCTGAGGAGATCGGCTTCCCCAAAGGGCACCCATGGCATCAACGCCGCCATCATCGTGCCGTTGACCGTGGGCAAGGATGTGAAGGGCACCCTGAAGTTCTACTACCGCCGTGCCAACCACATCAGCGAAACCCAGAAATCCATCGCCACCGGCTTCGGCCAGCTGTTGTCCACGCAGATGGCGGCATCGGCGCTCGAGGAGCAGACGGCCCTGGCCACCAAGATGGAGCTCAAGATGCTCCAAAGCCAGATCAACCCGCACTTCCTGTTCAACACCATCAACACCATCGCATCGTTCACGCGCACCGACCCCGTACGTGCCCGCACGTTGCTGCGCGAGTTCGCGAAGTTCTACCGCAGCACGCTTGAGGATTCCGGCGACCTGATCGAGTTCCGTCGCGAGCTCGAGCAGACGCAGCGCTACTTCATGTTCGAGCTGGCGCGTTTCGGCGAGGACCGCTTGGAGCTGATCTGCAACGTGGAGCCCGAGGTCGAGGACATGATGGTACCGCCGTTCTTGATCCAGCCCCTGGTGGAGAACGCGCTGCGCCACGCCATGCCCTCCGAGGGCAAGCTGACCATCCGCGTGGAGGGCGTGCGCCAGGGCGACGACGTCGTCATCTCCGTCATCGACGACGGCAACGGCATGACTCAGGAGGCTTGCAACAACATCCTTCATCCCGGTTCCACGACGGGTTGCGGCATAGCCGTGGGCAACGTGCATGACCGCATCTGCGGGTATTTCGGCGCGGGCACGCATCTGGAAGTGGAAGCGAGCTGGGTCAGGGCACCACAGTGCGCCTGGTTTTGGTTGAAGGCGCTCTGAGACAGTATTAGGAAACGAAAACGGCCCCGCGGATGCGGGGCCGTTGATTGCGAAATGGTGCCCGAGGCGAGAGTCGAACTCGCACGTCTTTCGACAACGGTTTTTGAGACCGCCGCGTCTGCCATTCCGCCACTCGGGCATTGAGCTTTACCATTGTACCGGATGATTCTGGTCCGCACAACAGGAAATGGAGATGACTTCATGGTTGAGAACGCAGCATTAACGGCTATGCCGTCGGACGAGCTGCTCGAGCAGTGCATCGATCGTTACCTTGACGAGCATTGGGAGGATATCGTCGCCGATATCGATAGGCTTGTGCGCATCCCCAGCTTCGAGGACCTTGGCGCAGCGGCCGAGGCGCGCCGTACGGTCCCGGCCCGCGCAAGGCGCTCAACGCCGCGCTCGCCATGGCGAAACGACATGGGCTTCGGAGGTTCACGACGACGCCGGCCACGTCGGCTACGCCGATCTTGTCGGAGCCTCCGAAGAGCAGCTGGGCATCATCGGCCACATCGACGTGGTGCCGGCCGGCCCCGGCTGGACCTTCGAGCCCTACGAGGTTACGCGCAAGGACGGCTATTTGCTGGGCCGCGGCGTCATCGACGACAAGGGCCTGAGCGTGGTGGCGCTGCACGCTATGAACCTGTGGCGCCGCATGCAGCTCGACGGCCTGGCGCCGCAGCTTCCTACACGCTGCGCTTCATCTTCGGCGTGAACGAGGAAACGCGCATGGACGATGTCCATTACTACCGCGCCCATCACGCCGACCCGGCGTTCCTGTTCACCCCCCGATGCCGAGTTCCCCGTGTGCTACGGCGAGAAGGGCATCTATCACAGCCTTATGACCAGCGCTGATGTGCCCGTTGAACAGCGTACGGTGATTTCTCTCGAAGGCGGGACGGCGGTGAACGCGGTGCCGGGCCATGCGCAGGCGGTGGTGCGCGCGGGGTGTCGCGAGCTCCCGGCGGCGCAGGGCATCGAGGTGGAGCTGCTCGACGAGCGCGAAGCCGCGGCGGCCTTGGAAGCTGCCGGCACGCAGACTGACGCGGCCGGCTGCCGCCTGGCGCGCATCACGGCCGCGGGCCGCAGCGCGCACGCGAGCCTGCCGCAGGGCGGCGTGAGCGCCATCGGGATGCTGATCGGTTACTTGCTGGAGAACGGTCTAATCGGCGAAGGGAGCGCGCCTACTTCCAGACGGTTGCGCGCATTGCGGCGACAACGGACGGCAGCACGGTCGAAGTTGCCTGCTCCGACGCCGATTTGGCGAGCTCACCATCGTAGCGGGCCATGCCGCCATGCAGGGCGGCCGCTTCACGCAGACCATCGACGTGCGCTATCCACCGCCATCACGGGCGATGAGGTGCACGCGAAGCTGGAGGCGCTGGCGCAGGCAGCGAGCGGCACGTGCGAGAAGACGCGCGACGACGCGCCGTTTTGCTCGACCCGCAGGGACCGGCCATCCAGGCGTTGCTGGCCTCGTACAACCAGGCAACGGGCGAGGGACGCCGAGCCGTTCACCATGGGCGGCGGCACGTATGCGCGCGAGTTCTCCCGCGCGGCAAGCTTCGGCCCCGAGAAGCCGTGGGAGCAGGCGCCCGAGTGGGTGGGCGGCATGCACGGGCCCGACGAAGGCGTGGGGCGAGCAGCTGCTGAAAGAGCCTTCCGCATCTACGCGCTCACTATCGGCAAACTCATGAAGCTCGACTTGTAGGGCAAGCGCAGTCTTGTCAAGTGTGCGTGCTAAAACCACCGTTTACCGCTGAAACCGACCGTTCAAACACCAAACTCGACCGTTCGCAGCGCAACTTGTTGGGAAAAACGGTCGGCTTTGCGCAGGGGAGCGCCCTAGCGCATCGCCGTATGCTACACTGCGGGATGAAACGATTCTCAGATTCGCCATCTGATAAAAAGGAAAGCAAGGAGGCCCTACTTATGTTGAAAGCGATGATCGTCGACGACGAGGCCCCTGCGCGCTCGAACTGAAGTTCCTGCTCGACGAACTGGGTCAAACGGAGGTCGTCGCCGAGGCCGCCAGCGTGCGCGAGGCTATCGAGAAGCTCAAGGAATATCCGGTCGACGTCATGTTTCTGGACGTGAACATGCCCGAGGCCACCGGTCTGCAGCTCGCCGAGGCCCTGCAGCACCTGAAGTTTCCGCCTGCCGTGGTGTTCGTGACGGCGTACAGCGAGTTCGCCCTCGAGGCGTTCAAGGTGAGCGCCATCGACTACCTGGTGAAGCCGGTGGAGACGGAGCGCCTGTCGCAGGCTATCACCCGCGTCCGCGAGCATGTGCAGCTGCATGCGCAGGCCCAGAAGTCCGAGCGCATCCCGGTGGAAAAGGGCGGCAAGAAGATTCTCATCGGCATCGATAAGATCCGTTTCGTCATGGCTCGCGACGACTACGCTTACCTGCAGACCGATACGGACCGTTACTTCTCCACGGTCAGCCTGGCCCAGCTGGAGAAGCGCTTGGACGGACACGGGTTCTTCCGCGTGCATCGCGGTTACCTGGTGAACCTGTCCATGGTCGAGGAGATCGAGCCCGTCGCCGGCGGCACCCTGCTGCTCACGCTCAACGGCGTGGATGAGAAGATCCCCGTCAGCCGCCGCCGCGTCTCCGCCCTGAAGAAGGCCCTCGGCCTGTAATCACAGCTGGCTGGGCTCGGGAATAAAGAGCAAGTTTCAGGCCGGTGCCGAAAGGCGCCGGCCTTTTGCCATCAGATACGGAAGGCGCTCGGCCGTGTGGCGCGTGTTTGCAGGTTTGCGCGGAAACCCATGGACGAATCTGCTGGAGCGATAGGAGCGGGGTAGAGGAGTATGCGCGGAGGGGGGTGCGTAAGGTGCGAAGCGGAAAGGTCGCTGCGGCGTTTGCCGTGTTGCTCGTCGTATCGTTCGCGGTCATGAACACCATGCCCTCCGATACGCTGTCGGCTGCGTTGCTGCAGGAAGCGGTGTTGGCGCTGGTCGCACTTTTGGCCGTGGGGCTTGCCGTTCCTGATGCGCTCAAGCGTTGTACTCGAACCGTGCAACAACGGAGTATTGTGCGGTTTACAGCGATCACCTTGCTCTTGGTGGGTCTTGTCGGCGGCGCGATAACGCTTCTGGCCTGGTTGTTTTCCGGTGGTGGCACTATGGCGTGCTTTGCGTCTACTGCGTTGCCGTCGACTGTCGATCTTATGGAAAACCTGCTGCTCTTGTTAGGCATCTGCCTGCTCACCGGTCTGTACGAGGAATCGTTCATGCGCGTGCTGGGCATAGAGGCGTTCGAGCGGGCGCTGGATGCGAAGCGCGCCATTTTGGCATCGGCGGCGTTGTTCGCGCTGCTGCACGTGGGCGCGCCCGACGTATCGGCCGGCCAGCTGGTGCTTTTGCAGGCGGCGTTGAAGTTTGGGCAGGCTCTGCTGTTTGGCGTGATCCTGGGTGCGCTGTATGCGCGAATGCGTCGGCTATGGCCTTGCGCATTCATCCATGCCGGCTTCGATGTTCTGTATATGGTGCCAAACGTGCTCCTAACAGGCATGATGCCCGAAACATATGCATCGGGGGCGGTGGGCGACACCGTGCTGCTTGCGGTGTCGGTCCTTATGCTCTCAGGTATCGTCTTGAAAATTCGCAAAGAAATTGCGTGATAACACTTGCGTGCATACGTCTTAACGTGTAATATACATATCCGCTTTGAGAAATCAGGCACCAATTCGCGGGCGTGGCGGAATTGGCAGACGCGTACGGTTCAGGTCCGTATGGGGGCAACCCCATGGAGGTTCAAGTCCTCTCGCCCGCACCATTCGAAATCGGAAGACTCGCTTCGGCGGGTCTTTTTGCGTCTTGGAAAGATGCACTGCAGTTCGCTCTGCTGAAGCTTGCTTTCTCGTGCTGCAGGAAGGTGCAAGATAATATGAAATACCCTCTTGCGTAGAATAAGGAAATGACGTAACATGCTTTCCTGCCTTGTTAAGGCACCAATTCGCGGGCGTGGCGGAATTGGCAGACGCGTACGGTTCAGGTCCGTATGGGGGCAACCCCATGGAGGTTCAAGTCCTCGCCCGCACCATTCGAAATCGAAAGACCCGCTTCGGCGGGTCTTTTTGCGTATGCGGACAATTGCGGCGCCCTGCCATTCGTTTCGCAAAACTATTCATTTTGCTGTAAAACGCTGTGCTTCATTCTTGTTGGCGCAGCGTTGCTTTCTTCGGGCCAGTTTCGCTTGCTACTATAGTGCTGAAACCTTAATACCGTGGCGATGATCCCCGAAGGAAGTATGCTTATGGAAATGCTCGAGTTCGTGTTGCTGTTGTTGGCGGCGGTGCTTGTTTCCGCCGTGCTCGATCAGGTCACCCGCGCGTGTCGCTGCCGCTCGTGCAGATCGCGTTGGGCGCCGTCATCATCTTGTTGGTAGGCGCGCCCGTCGACGTGGCAATCGATCCCGAGCTGTTCCTTGTGCTGTTCATCGCGCCATTGCTGTTCGATGAATCGCGGCATGCAAGCAAACGTGGGCTGTGGGACAACAAAGGGGGCCATCGTGTCCCTTTGCAGTCGGCTTGGTACTCGCCACGGTTTTGGTGGTCGGTTTCGTGCTGAACTGGCTCGAGCCCTCCATCCCGCTTGCGGCGGCGTTCGCCCTGGGTGCGGCGTTGGGGCCCACCGATGCCGTGGCCGTCTCGGCCCTTGGCAAGGATATCCGCCTGTCCAGCCGTCAGAAATCCCTGCTCTCCGGCGAGGCGCTCATCAACGACGCATCGGGCGTCGTGTCGTTCCAGTTCGCCATAGCGGCGGCAATCACGGGCTCGTTCTCCTGGCCAACGCTGCACAAAGCTTCGCCATCAACTTCTTTGGCGGCATCGCGGTCGGCCTGGTGGTGGGCTTGCTGGCGGTGCTGGCGCTCGGCGCCATCCGCAGCTACGGCTACGAGAGCATCACGGTGCACGTGGTGTTCGAGGTGTTCACGCCTTTCATCACGTTCCTGGTGGCCGAGCATTTCGGCACAAGCGGCATCCTGGCCGTGGTGGCTGCCGGCCTGCTCATCGCGCTGATGCCGCATAAGCCAACGCCTGCCGCCGCGCGTCTGGAAGCTTGCGTCGAACAGCGTGTGGGAGGCGCTCGTGTTCGTCATCAACGGCGTGGTGTTCGTCATGCTGGGCATGCAGCTGCCGAAGGCGGTCATGTCGTCCTGGCACAGCAGCGAGACCAGCTCGCTTCTGCTGTGCGCCTTGGTGCTGCTCGTCACGGCGCTGGTGGTCGGTGTGCGTTTCCTGTGGGTGCTTATCATGGAGCGCGTGCATCGCGGCTCTAAAGCCGCGCACGGGCGGTCAGCTGATGCGCGATGCCCTGGTCACCACGCTTTTCGGGCCCGAAGGGCGCCATCACGCTGTCCATCATCATGACCATCCCGTTCACCCTTTTCGACGGGTGAGGCGTTCCCTCAGCGCGACAACCTGATCTTCCTGGCATCGGGCGTCATCCTGTGCACGCTGCTGTTGGCGAACTTCGTGGTGCCGCTGCTTGCGCCGAAAAAAGCAGGCTGACGAGCGGGACGAGCAAGCGGTGAATGCGGCGCACATCGAGATCCTCAAACGCGTCATCCGCCAAGTGCGCGAGCAGAAGACGCCGACTAACGAGGCTGCCACGCAAATCGTCGTCCGGCAGTACAGCGAGCGCATCAAGCGGTTGCGCCGCAAGAACACCTCGGCCCCGTGCTTGCTCGAGCTTCGCGCTACGGTCATCAAGCAGCAGAAAGCCCAGGTGGATAAGTATATCCGCGAAGGACGCATTTCCCGCGCCGAAGGCGAACGCGAGATTGAGCGCCTTGAAAGCTCAAGACGCACGCTTCTGCGTGCGCATACGCGCCGACAAGCTTTGGGCGAGGTATGGAGTCGCTTGAAGGTGGGCACCGTGCACACGGCGCGCCGCGTCGATCGCGCGGTTCGCCACGTGGTGGACGATGAATCGAAGATCGAGCAGCATCGTCAGCTTCGCATCGAGCTGGAGGAGTGCGCGCTTGCGTACTACAACCTTCGCATGACCGACGAGAACCTGGAAATCGCCGATGGTGCGGGCGTGCTTGCGGCGGAATGCCGCTCCACGCTGGCGTTTTTGCGCGCGGCCAATGAGCCGGAGAAGCTGGCCAGCGCCAACGTTGCGGGCAGCGTCGTCGGTATGGACGCCGGCGGCATGCGCGGTGCGCTAGAGGGCATGGACACGCAAAAGATTCAGGTGATCAAAGCGCGCGTGTCCGATGTGGAGGCAGACGCCCTGCGCATCGAGCTTGAGGAGATCCAGGCGATGCGCGACGAGGGCGCCATCAGCCGCGAGACGGCGCGCAACTTGCGCGAAGAAGTATACTTGCTTCAAATGACCATTGGAGATTAGGAACCGAATGAGCTCGTACACCACCGTCGAGGGGCGCGCCGTCGCCGAGATCGAGGAAAAGAAGAGCCGCTTCATCGCGAGCTTGGCGCATGTCGAAACCGAGGACGAGGCGCTGGCGTTCCTCGAGGAGATCCGCGCGGCCAACCGCATGGCGCGTCACAACGTGTATGCATATATCCTGCGCCAGGGCGGCGCGGGTGCCGCAGGGCGCGTTCGCTATTCCGACGACGGCGAGCCTCAGAAGACGGCGGGGCTTCCCACGCTCGAGGTGATCCAGCACGCGGGGCGACCGACGTGGCGTGCGTGGTCACGCGCTATTTCGGTGGGGTGCTGCTGGGCACGGGCGGCCTGGTTCGCGCCACACCCAGTCAACTCAGGCGGGTATCGATGCCGCGCAGTTGGTGGTGGTGTCGCGCTGCGTGGATTTGCGTATCCGCATAGCGTACCCGCGTTACGAGCAGCTGATGCGCCTGGCGGAAGACCACGGCGCCAAGGTGCTATCGACCGACTTCGCCGATGCGGTCACCATGAACCTGCGCATGCTCGACGGCACGCAGCAGCCTCTGCTCGATGCGCTGACGGCGCTAGAGCGAGGTCAAGAGGACGTGGAGATAAGCGACCCCATAGACGCCGCGTTTTCACTTGCCGCCTCGGAAGCGGCGCCTTTAGCGCGCCGCCTGCTAGCGTGACGTTTTCCAACGGGTGGCGTACGGCTCCTTTTGACGCGGCGCTTACCGGAAACGTCATCTTTCCCGACCCCTAGGACGTGTACTGGTCCATGAAATCCAGGATCTCTTGGCGGGAGTGCAGGCCCGTTTTCGCGTAGATACGCTTGATGTGGGCGTGTGCGGTGCTGGGGCTGATGTAAAGCTCCTCGGCTACGCGCTTCTGCGTCCAACCCAGCGCGTACAGCGCAAGTACCTCGATTTCGCGGTCGGAGAGCAGAAACTGCTTGCCCATCTGTTCGGCATTGTTTCGCATGGTGGCCTTGCGGATATCGGCGATGGAATCGCCCTCGTCAAGGCCATCAGCCGCACCAGCCGCATCCCGCGTTTGGAACCGGGCTGCGCGTTGCGGCTCTCGTCTGCCGTTTCGCCCTGATCGACGCTTTCGATGGGCATTACCCCTGCGCATTGCAAGGGGTTCGGGGTACCGACCGCACCGGCGGCACCGGCGCCCATAGGCGCCGCATTTGCGCAAGCGGCGCACTCGCTGTATTCGCCAGCGTTGTTTTTCAAGATCGTGAGCGCTTCCACATTCGCTTGCGTCCGCGACAGCTGCTTCTCCAGGCGCTCCATGCGGCGTACGTGCAGATCGTGGCGCTCATCGGCTTCCATCTGGGGAGACCTTGAGGAACTGGCCGAGAGCCACCTGCGTGGAGATGACCACGCAGGTGGCCATGATGGCGTTGATGAGCAGGTCGTTCGTGGAAAGCGACTGCACGTTTATCAGCGTCACGCGCGCGATGGCGCGGCAGCCGAGCCACACGATCCAGCCGCCCAGCGCGTAGTAATACGGGTCGCGCCAGCCGAAGCTCATAAATGCGATGATGATGTACCAGGTGAACGCTACCAGCAGCGCATTGAGCGTGGTGGTGAATACCGCGCCGATGTCCGGCATATCGGGGAAGGCCGCATACAGCACCAGTGCGGCGCACGCGAACAGCTCAAGAGGATGAACATGCCCACGGTCATGACGCGCTTGCGCTTGTGCATCACCAAGGAAATGACGATGACGCAAATGGCTATGGTGAGCAGGCCATATGCAACCCGGGTGGCGGGCTGGAACGCGATGGGCGTACCGTCGGGGTAGCCGCGCAAGAAGCCGTCCACGATGGAGAGCACGCCGATGCTCGTTGCCGTCGCCGTGAGGAAGCGCTTGCTCGACAGCAACGTGGTGGCGAATCCGAAGAAGTCGTCGTTGGGCGTGAACGACTCGATATCGTTCGCCAGCTTGTTCTTGCGCGCGCTCAGCATGCAGGGGAACTGCAGGAGGGAGAGCGGCGGCAACGTAGAAGCCGTAGGTGCCGATGAGCGAGCAAACGTAAATCTCCACCTCACTGATGGCAAGGGCGCTGAACACATACAGCACGGCGGTGGTGCTGCCGCATCCGCGTGCGCGGCGCAGCCAATAGAAGATGGCGAACGATGCGAAGAACGTGACGGCCGCGCATAGCCAGAAATGCACGTTCGGCCAGAAGGCGCCTGCAATGTGGGTCAGGGAAGCAGCAGCACGCACAGCGCCTCAATGCAACGCACGTGCGCATGATGCGGTTGGTGGTGCGCTTCTTCAGGCGGATCTTCCGCGTTCCGATGACAAGCAGGATAACGGCCATGAAGGAAAGCGCCACGAGCATGCTGCCATCGGTGAATATCCCCTCATCGGTGTGGGTATAGCTGCCGTAGCCGGCAACGATAAGCCCCGTGCGCGCGAAGCACAGGCCCAAGATGGAGGGAGGAGCGGGATGTACAGGCTGAGCAGCTTCATGCCGGTTGGCATAGGGTGAGCGGCGTCGTCGGGCGCAAGGCGGCCTGTGCGCGTTCGAGCGCTCGGCTTCGCACCGACGGCGCTTGAAGCACTTGCCGGTTGTCCGGAGGAAGATGCCCCTCCCGCCCTTGTGCGCGCTGAGTGATCGAATCGCCCGCTTCGTTAATCCTCACTGATCCTCCTGGTATATGCGGCGCGATTTGCCAGGTGGCCGTCCCTCTCCCTAAAAGGCCGGCTTACTTGTTCGCAAATTCCCTCAAAGAGGGTATGCGCGAAACGCCATGTTCGCCATCATAACATAAGGGAAATAATGCATAGTAACAGCAACGTTAACTGTAGGGGTATCGATATGGCGAACGAGCAGGAAATCACGTTCGATGAGCCGGATGAGGGCCGTGACATCTATCACGAGCCGGACGACCGTGCGCTGATCCGCACGAAGGACGTGTATCAGACCGAGCTGGACAACGGCGTGGAAGGCTACTCGGAAACGATCTTTCGCCATCGTGGCGAACTTCAAGAACGCCGGCAAGCCCGAGGGCTTCAACGTGCAGAGCATGGTGGGCAAGTCGAAGCGCGGCGAAGTGGCGTTGCGCCTGTTCGCGGTGGTCGACGATTCCGTTGCCGACCCGGTGTTCGTGAAGGTGGGCATCAAGAGCCGCGGGTGCCTTGCCATGACCGGCTGCGCAAGCGCCATCTGCTCCATGAACGAGGGCAAGACGTTCTCGCAGGTGTTGGAGCTGACGCCCAAGGACGTTGAGCTTGCGGTAGACGGCGTGCCGAAGGGCAAGGGCCATACCACCTTGTTCGCCATCGAGGCCGTGCGCGGCCTGGTGGGCGACTGGATGTACCGTTGCGGCATGTCGCTCTCGGAGATGGACGAGAAGCTGCCCTGCGACGAGATGTCGGTGGCGTGCCTGATGTGCGAGCATTGCAGCCTGCGCGACACGCGCGTCGAGATGAGGGTTAACGAGGCCATCGCGAAGCAGAAGGCCGGCGAGGCGAAATGAGCGAGCAGATGAAGACGGCCGGAGAGCCTCTGGGTCAGGATGTCGTTTCGGAAGACGCGGAATCGGCGGTGGGGAGGTTGCCGCCAACCAGGGCGTCGCAGCCGCTGGGGATGCGGAAGCTGTCGCAGCCGGCGTCGATGAGGCACCTGAAGGGAAGCGGCCGACGAGCCCACGGAGGAGGAGCTTGCGGCCGCACGCGAGCTGGCGGAGAACAACGCGCTTGCCGATGTGTTCGATGACGTGCGCAAGCAGTCTGCCGACAGCCACCTGGTCACGCCCGAGCGTTGGCCAGAGATCGGTTTGGTGCCCGAGCATATGACGGCCGAGGACTTCGAGATGTTCGTGTACGAATGGCTCGAGGATTACCAGGCGGAACACAAGGACGAGATCGAGGCGGAGCGCGCCGCCGAGCGCGCGAAGGCCGCCGCGGTGCGTTCTGCCACTTCGAGCGGTGGGCGTGCCCCCGAAGATCCCGAACCGCCGCCTTGAGCAGATCGAGGTCGACAACGAGGCGAAGGCTGCCGATAAGGCGCCGGAAGCCGTTGAGGATTCCGCTGAAGCCGAGTCGGCCGCGGGCGTTGATGCTTCCGTGCAGGTTGATAACGCTGCGGAATCCGCCGAAAGCGCCGCCGTCGCCGCAACGCCTGCGGCTTCGAGCCCGCCCCGGGTTCCCCTGATAGCGCAGCTGAAGATGAGCAACCTGCCGGGACGACAGGAGCCCCCTTCGCCGGCTTGCGCATCCCGAGGGCTACCGCCTTGAGCAGATCGAGGGCGAATGGGTGCTCGTGGAGGACGAGAGCGCCGCGCCTGTGCGCAAGGAGATCAAGTGCAACCGCATCAAAGGTGCTCATGGGTATGCACAGCTACTATCTCTACGACGAGACGCTCATGACTGCCAGCTACGCTCGCTGGGCGTTCCTGGCAGCCGAGGATAACCCGGTGGTCACGTTCGTCGAGTGCGTGCGCGAGGATTCGCGCGTGTATCCTCGCCCGTATGCCGCCGAGTGCCTGAAGAACCCGCCCTTCCGCATGACCGACGAGCAGATCGAGGAAACGTGGCAGGCTGTGCGCGATTCCGGCAACTATCCGGACATCGAGCGCACCGAGGCATCCAACGGCGACGTGTACTACTAGTCCACGCAGTACCTCGAGTCCGGCTATGCGGCATCGCTGGCCGAATACGATGCGGTGGAGCGCCCTGCCGACGTGTAATGCCCGATGAGGGCCTAGCGCGCAGCAGCCATGCGCAACGCAATGCGTCCCGAGCAGTCTCGCTCGGGACGCATTTTTTTGCTAACCCTAGAGCGCAAAAACGCCCCCGCTGTCTGCGCAACGGGGGGCGTTTGCGATTCAAGCTTGCTTTGCCGGTCTAGCTTGCCAGCTTAGCGTTTACGGCAGCAGGTTCAGGCTCTGCAGCTCGGCCTTGACGTCGTCCATGCCGTAGTAGTCCAGGCAGTCGGCCGTCGGGCAGCCCTTCTCGGAATCCCAACCAAACTTCTCGTACAGCATGGTCAGGCCCTTCTGGAAGTCTTCCTTCTCCATCTTGTCGGTGCCTTGGTGAACGGCTCCTTGTCCGGATCCTTGGTGAACGGCCACTGGGTGATGACGTCGTGGATGGTGCGGCAGTCGTTGCAGCCCATCTTGCCGTCCTTGTCGGTCATGCCGCGCACGGTGTTGGCGCGCTGCAGCGTCATGATCTTGGCGGCGCGCTTGTACAGTTCGTCGGTGGTGATGTCCTCGCCGGTGACGGCCTTGTAGAACTTGGCCTCCAGGTCGAGGTCGCCGCGGTAGTTGCGGCTCTTCGACGGGGACTGGGCCATCGGCCACACCCAGTTGCACAGCGTCAGCGAGTCGTGCAGCACGTCGGTGACGATGGACCACCAGGCGAAGTTCGCCTTGTGCTCGTTCATCGGCTTGTAGTCCTTCTCGGCATCCAGAGCGTCCTCGCCGCCCCACAGCTCGGCAGCGATCTGCTGCTTCAGCTCGTGCGGAAGGCCGCACTGCAGCATGTTCTGATGCGAGTGGATCATGGGGTCGCGGTTGAACACCATGTTCAGCAGGCCGCCGACCTGGCCGTAAGACTCGATTGCATGGTGCACCGGCCAGCCGCGGTAGTTGATCAGGCAGCTAGCGGTGGTGTCGAACCACTCCATGTCGTCCCAGCGCGGGCACCACACGAGCGGGCCGTGGCCAAGGTAGGACATCTCGTTGTCGTTCTGGGCGATCTTCTTGAGCAGCTCCACCATGATAGTTGGATCGTTCTTCTCGAACTTCTGCCAGTCGAACATGTTGTACTCGGCCTCGGGCAGCACCTTCTTGAAGATGCCCTTGGACACGCAGTGGGCGATGTCGCGGTAGAGCTGCCCGTAGTTGCACCACAGGCCCAGGTCGTCCATCGTGCCGCCGACAACCTGGTCCCAGATCAGGCCGTCCTCGGTGGAAGCCTGACGGAGGTGTTCTTTCGCCCAGGATCTTCACCATGTAAATGGAGAACGGGAAGTTCGGCACGCAGGTATTGCCGGTGATCTCGAAGCCACCGTTCTTCTTGGCGTTCGGCACGCGCAGGTCGGAATAGCAGTGGATGGGGCAGCTGTGGCAGCCGTTCATCTTGATGGTGTACTTCGCGGCCTCAGGGCCCAGGTCCTTCGTGGACTTCATGCAGCGGTAGCCCACGGTGTTGATCTCGCCGGGTTTGGCTCGCCCGTCTCGATGGGCTCGCCCTCGGCGGCCTCCCAGAACAGGCCCTTGCGCGCCGTCCAGCGGGAGCCCTTGTCGAAGTACTCGGCCCACTCCTGCTGGGTGGACGGTACGACGTGGTTGTTGTTGGAGCCGACGATCTCGCGCAGCATGTAGTCGGACAGATCGGCCAGGGCCTTGCGGGTCCTTGACATTCACGCTGCCGTTGCCCTCGACGACCAGTGCCTTGAGCTTCTTGGAGCCCATGATGCAGCCCAGGCCGGCGCCGGCGGAGTGGTTACGGAGTTCATCATAACGGCGTAGGGCAGCAGGTTCTCGCCGGCAGGGCCGATGGTCGCCACGCAGGCGCGGTTGCCCTCGAGGCGGTTCAAAGCCTCGGTGGTGGAACGGGTGCCCATGCCCCAGACGAAAGGAGGCGTCCTTAATCTCGACCTGATCGTCCTTGATGTGCAGGTACACCGGCTTGTCGGACTTGCCTTCGACGATGATGGCATCGTAACCGGCCAGCTTGATGCGGGCGCCGATCATGCCGCCGCAGTGTGCGTCGACGACCAGATGGTCCTTGGTGAACGTGGACAGGAAGCTGATGGTGGTACGGCCAGCCAGCGGCACGCCGGAAGCGGTCAGCGGACCGACGGCGTAAACGATCTTGGACTCCTCGGAAAGAGGGTCGGTGCCAGCGGGCACCTCGTCGTACATGATCTTGTTAGCAAGGCCCATGCCGCCGATGTATTCCTTATAAGGTGCGGTGGACTCGGTGGTGATGCTGCCGTCGTCAGATTGACGCGCAGGATCTTGCCGGCCCAGCCGTATGACTTCTCGTCAGCCATGTTGCATCTCCAAATCTCTTCTCGATACATGCGTTGCGTGACATGTCGGGCGATTCGGGTGCAGACGACAATTCGTCACTGGGCAGTGTCGCGCACCTTGTAAAACGGGTATCCCTCTTTGAGGGTAATTTATGGAAATGGCCTGGTAAACGGCGAACGGATGCGATTTTCCGGCGAATGGGGCAAAATTCGCCGCATTGACCCCCCAAAGAGGGATACCGAAAAAGCGGTGAGCCGCATACTACTTACTGTTGCGTGACCCGAGAAGGGCGAAGAGTGTGCGCCGGAAATCAAAAAAGGGACGAGGCAGACGAGGCCTCGGCTGAGGAGGAACCGGCGCAAGGTAACGACTCACCAATATATGTGAGGGGGAGTACTGAGAATGTCAGATACGAATACGGCAGCAGCGCCCGGTCAAGAAGAACATCACCCGCCGCGACGTGCTGGCAATGGCCGGCTGCGGCGTTGCGGGTTTGGTCGTCGGCGGCGTGCTGGCCAGCTGGGGTGTCACCCAGGATTCCATCGCATCCGGCCGCATCGAGCTGCGCACCACGACCACCAAGATGATCGTGACCGATGGCGCCCGCTGCCCGGGCTGCCAGCGCTGCGAGATGATGTGCACGCTGAAGAACGACGGTCGCGTGTGCCAGCACATCAGCTCGCGTGCGTGTGTGGGATAACTATTACTGGGGCAAGTCCGCCGACACCGGCGACGGCTCCTTTGGCGACGGCAAGGGTGCTTGCGAGTTCACCGTCGAGCACTGCAAGCAGTGCGCCGACGCACAGTGCGTGAAGTACTGCCCGGTCCACGCCATCTACGCCGACGAGAAGACCGGCGCCCGCACGGTCGACACCAAAGAAGTGCATCGGCTGCGGCATGTGCAGCCAGGCATGCCCTGGAACATGCCCCGCGTCGACACCGAGACCGGCGTGTCCACGAAGTGCATTTCGTGCGGCCGCTGCGCAGAGCAGTGCCCCAACGGAGCCATCAAGTTCATCGATTGGCAGGATATCGCGCAGAAGATCATTGACGAGGGCATCGTTCGCACGACGACCGCGGTCACCGCGTAATCGTTTCGGGGCGATATACCCCGCATGATGCGAACGCCCGCGCGGCAAGCGCGGGATGAAAGGTCGAAGACCTTATAACCGCGACCAAGGAAAGGAGTGAGCGCGAGATGATGGACGACGCAGCGGTGTTCTCGGTGCTTTCTGAAGTGCTTCGGTTCCGTTGAGAGGGGCGAATGGAAGCAGATGACGCGCAGCGCGGCCTGGGCCGAGTTCATGGATGGCGTTCGCCGTCTTTTGCAAGACGACACGCGTTTCGGCAAGCAGGCAAGCCTCATCGAGCGCATGCATGTGCTCGTGCCCATGCAGGAATTCCTTTCCGCCAACGAGGTCGACGAGCTGTTCTGCCCTCCGCTTTTCGATGAGAAGCAGGGGTTTTGCGGCGCGTCACTTCACCGGAGGGCTTCCCCAGTCGGCGATTCCGTGGAATCGCTGTACACGTGGATTGGAACACCCCCGACAACGTGAATCCGCTCATCGGCAAGCAGAAGGGCCTGTACCTGGGCGCTTCGGCGCGTTACATGCGGGCATTGATCGAGCAGCTGGGCCTGGAGGTGCCGGCGGAATACGCCGACTGCCCCGATCACCTGGCATTGGAGCTCGACCTGGTGGCAGTTCTGCTGCGAAGCGGCATGGACGCCGAGGCTCGACAGTTTTGGCCGAGCGCTTCGATTGGTTAACCGACTACCGGTTGAAGCTGCTGAAGCTTGACGATGACGCGCGGTTCTACATCAGCCTGGTCGACGATCTTGGGCATCTGCGCGGAACAGCGCGCGGAGTCCGAATCCGGCCAGTTGGCTTGATAGCGGTTCGCATCATGGATGAAACGATGACGCAGGATGCATATAGAGAGGAATCAGCAATGTCAGAAAACGCTATTACCAGGCGAAGCTTTCTGGCCGGCAGCGCCGGGGTCGCAGCAGTAGCGGGCGGCGCGGGCTTCATGAGCTTCGGCGCCTGGGAGCAGGCTGACGCGAGCGGGACGAAGGATGTGGAATCCACCGCTTACTCGCTGTGCAACTCCTGCTCTTCCAAGTGCGGGTTCAAGGGGTACGTGGTCGACGGCAAGCTCACCAAGATGATCGGCGGCCCGGCCATCCCCACTGCGAGGGCACGCTGTGCGGCCGCGCATACGGCTACGCGTCCATCGCCTACTCCGAGGACCGCTTGACCGACCCCTTGAAGAAGAACGCCAAGGGCGAGTTCGAGAAGATCAGCTGGGACCAGGCCTACTCCGAGATCGCCGAGAAGGTCAAGTCCATCATCAGCTCCGACGGCCCCGAGGCGCTTGCCATGGTGCAGGATCCGCGCCCGTCGGGCAAGTACTACACGAAGCGCTTCATGAACGCGCTCGGCAGCCCCAACGTGTACACGCACGGCGCCGCCTGCAACATGTCCAAGAACGCGGGCTTCACGCAGGTCATCGGCGCGGGCGACTACCTGGCCGACGTCGAGAACGCCAAGGCCTGCATGTTCATCGGCCGCAGCTACGCCGACGCCATCCGCCCCAGCTACGTGGTCGCGCTGCAGAAGGCGCACGAGAGGGCGCGCACATAGTGCTGGTGGACCCGCGCCTGAACAACTCCATCGCCTTCGCCGACGAGTGGCTGCCCATCAACCCGGGCACCGACCTGGCGCTCGTGCTGGCCATGAGCCACGTGCTCGTGAACCGCGGCCTGTACGACAAAAGTTCGTGGCCGAGCAGGCAACCGGCTTCGACGAGTGGGCCGCCACCCTGGGCCAGTACACGCCCGAGTGGGCCGCCGGCATCACCGGCCTGAGGGCCGCCGACATCGAGCGCGTCGCGGTGAAGTTCGCCGAGTGCGCCCCGGCCGCCTGCATCGAGCCGAGCTGGCGCGGCGCCTACGGCTGCAGCTACGCCAACTCCGGCGAGACCGCCCGCGCCGTTGCCTGCTTCAACGGCCTTCTGGGCTGCTGGAACCAGAAGGGCGGCGCCCTGTTCAGCGCGTCGGTCAAGGCCGGCGACGTGGACAAGGCCAAGTTCCCGCCCGTGCCCAAGGTCGAGGCGAAGATCGCCGGCCAGTCCGAGTACCCGCTGTCCCTGTCCGGCATGGGCATCAACGTCTACGCCGCGCAGCTTGCCCGCGAAGGCAAGATGAAGGGCATGTTCTTCTACAACCCAACATGGTGGCGGGCTATTCCAACCCGGCCTACCTGCAGGAGTGCCTGGCCAACCTGGAGCTGTCGGTGTGCATCGACGTCCAGATGACCGAGACGTGCCACGCGTGCGACTACGTCCTGCCCGACACCAGCTACCTCGAGCGCCTCGAGCTGCCCGGGAGTTCATCGGCGGCAAGGTGCCGGCCGTGGCCATCCGCGACCAGGTCATCGACAAGGTGCATCCCAACACCCGCCCCGTCGACCAGATCTTCTCCGAGCTGGCCGAGGCGTGCGGCGTGGGCCAGTACTTCGGCTTCACCGTCGAGGAGAACCGCCGACGCGCAGCTTGCGACCGTGGGCCTGTCCCTCGACGGCCTGCGCGCCTGCGGCGTGAGCTCCTTCCCCGAGAAGGCGTTCAAGTACGGCCCGTACCCGAAGTGGAAGACGCCCTCCGGCAAGTTCCAGTTCGCCTCCGACGCCTGCGAGAAGGCGGGCCTGCCCCGCACCCCGCAGTGGCTCGAGCCCGCGGTGGCCGTGCCCGAGGACGGCAAGTCCTTCCGCCTTATCGGCGGCAAGCAGGCCGTCCACACGCACACTCAGACCGCCAACAGCGAGCCGCTCATGCGCCATCACGAAGCAGTACGGCCTGGAGAGCGTGTGGATTAACGCCCAGCGCGCCGAGGAGCTCGGCATCTCCGACGGCGACACCGTCGAGGTCTCCAACGAGCAGCACACGGGCAAAGTCCAGGGGAAGGGCACTCAGCGCATCAACCCCGACGCGCTGTACATGCCCAGGCACTACGGCTGCTCCTCCCAGGAGGAGAAGACGGCATACGGCGTCGGCCTGCGCCAGATGGACTACGTGCCCTTCCGCATCGAGCCCGGCTACGGCGGAATCTGCTCCCAGGAGGCCGTCGTCACCGTCAAGAAAGTAGGTGCATAGCATATGGCACGCTATGGAATGCTTATCAACACCAAGAAGTGCATCGGCTGCTACGCCTGCCGCACCGCGTGCCAGCGCCAGAACGGCTTGGATCCCACTGACTCGTTCATCCGCTTCGAGGAGCGCGAGGTCGGCGAGTATCCGAGCGTGAGCGTCGAGCACGTGCCGCTGCAGTGCATGCACTGCGAGGACGCGCCGTGCTGCAGCGTCTGCCCGACCGGCGCCGCCCACATCGGCCCCGACGGCATCGTCGAGGTCGACCAGGGCCGCTGCATCGGCTGCCTGTACTGCATGGCCGCCTGCCCCTACCAGGTGCGCAACCGCAACGAGAAGACCGGCGCCGTCGACAAGTGCCGCTTCTGCAACGTGTCCAACTACACGAGCGGTACCGAGATGTGCAGCTGCGTGACGGCCTGCCCGACCGGCGCGCGCGTCTTCGGCGACCTGGACGACCCGGACTGCGAGCTGGTGAAGGAGATCGCCGCCACGCACGCGGCCCCCATCGCCGGCGACCTTACCAAGTCCAAAGTCTATTACGTGAGGTGATGCTGAGATGGAGTACACACCTATTTGGAGCGGCATCATCGCCTGCTATCTGTTCCTAGGCGGCCTGGGCGGCGGCGCGTTCGCCACCTCGGCCTTCCTGGCCTGGCGCCATCCCGAGGCGGTCACCATGCGCAAGCTCGGCCACTGGATCGCGCCGATCGTCGTCATCGTCGGCCTCGTGCTGCTGATGTTCGACGCCAAGGCGGGCCTGCACAACCCGCTGCGCTTCGCGCTGCTGCTGACCAACTTCGGGTCCGTGATGACCTGGGGCGTCGTCATCCTGGCGGCGTTCACGGTCGTCGCGCTGGTCGCGCTGATCATGGACCTCATGAAGCGCCGCGTGCCTATGTGGCTCGAGATCGTCGGCGCCGTGCTCGGCATCTGCGTCGCCATCTACACCGGCTGCCTGCTGGGCGTGTGCAAGACGTTCCCGCTGTGGAACACCGCGCTGCTGCCCATCCTGTTCCTGGTGTCCGCCGTGTCCACCGGCATGGCCGCCGTGCTGCTGGCCGGCGTGTTCAAGTGCCCCGAGGAGTTCAACCGCGTGGGCGTGTTCAAGAAGTTCCACTTCTGCTGCCCGTGCATCGAGTTCGTGCTGGTTGCCGCGCTGCTGTTCATCACGGCGACCAACTCCACCGCGGGCCTGGCCTCGGTGCAGGCGCTGGTGTGCGGCAGGTACGCCGTGGTCTTCTGGGTGCTGTTCGTCGCCGTGGGCCTGGTGATGCCGACGGTGCTGGAGACCAAGATGCTGTTCTTCAGCCCCAAGGAGTTCGAGGAGTCCCGCAAGGCCCACATGATCAGCGCCGGCTCCGACATCGGCGTGCTGATCGGCGGCTTCGTGCTGCGCCTGCTGGTGCTGCTGGCCGCGGTGCCGGTGACCATGACGGTCGCCTGGACGCTCTAGCCGCCCGCGGGCGGGCGCCCGCCCTGCGCCGACCGCGGGAAGCGGGCCGCCCCTTCCCGCCCGGGCCCTGTCCCGGTTCGGGGCGGGGCGCCAGGGCGGGCCCCTTCCTTGGAGCGGCGGCCTTCCCGAGCCGCCGCCCTCCCTTTCTCAGACCGCCGCCCGTATCCCCGGGCGGCGGCCCTTTGCGTGTGAAGGAGGATGCCCCGGTGCGGGGCCCGCCCGGACGCTTCGGGGACGTAGCCTTATCTGTCCGGGTTTCGCTCGGGATGAGGTTCTTCGGCCCGCGCGGCGTGCCCGGACGCTTCGGGACGTAGCGTTAAATGTCCGACAGTCTGACGCATGGCGCGGCGTCCCCGAAGCGTCCGGATGGACTTGAAGGCGCCCCGAGGCGGCCGCTTCGAGGGGGAATCCGGGCGCATAGTGCTACGTCCCCGAAGCGTCGCAGCCGCTGCTGGTTGAGGAGGCCAGCGGCTCGGGGAGGCTCGCGGCCGCCGCCCGTTGAGGAGGGAATAACGAGCCGCTTCTTCTGCGGGCGGCAACCCTGTCGCCTTATTGCGCCTTTATCCTCCGAGGGAATGCCGTTTCTGACCGTAGGGTTTGCGAATAATCGCACGTTTTGTCCGGCCGTGGCCAAAATGTGCGATTATCCGCAGGTTGCGGGGCTGCGAAGCTGCTTTCAGCCCTGTTTTCCTGCTAAATGCCGAAGAATCGCGAGTTATGTCCGCTTTGCGGTCTGGTTTGTACGAAGAATCGCCTGTTTTGTCCTCAAATGGCCAAAACAGGCGATTCTTCGCACCGGCAGCCCGCCGCCCGGCCTTCGCACCGGCAGCCCGCCGCCCGGCCTTCGCACCGGCAGCCCGCCGCCCGGCCTTCGCACCGGCAGCCCGCCGCCCGGCCTTCGCACCGGCAGCCCGCCGCCCGGCCTTCGCACCGGCAGCCCGCCGCCCGGCCTTCGCACCGGCAGCCCGCCGCCCGATTATGCAGTCCGGCTGTTGTGTGCAATCGTGCCGCTCCTATGTCGTTACTGGTGAAATTGTCGTGCGCGGCGTAACATGGATGTGTTCAAACCCCGGCTGCGTTGCCGGCGTTCCTGTCCTGAAGGAGGATGCTATGGATGCAAAGGTGTACAAGCTGATCAACGATCAGATTCGCAAGGAGCTGTACTCGGCGTACCTGTACCTCTCCTTCGCCGACTACTATCAGGAAGAAGGCTTGGAAGGTTTCGCCCATTGGTACGAGATCCAGACGCAGGAGGAGCGCGATCATGCGCTTATCTTCCGTAAGTATTTGCATGAGAACGGCTGCAAGGTGAAGCTGCAGGCCATCGATCAGCCCGACAAGACCTTCAGCAACCATCTGGAGCCGCTTGAGGCCGCGCTGGAGCACGAGAAGTATATCACCGGTACCATCAACGACATCTACACCGCCGCCCTTGAGGCGAAGGACTATCGCACCATGAAGTTCCTCGATTGGTTCATTTCGGAGCAGCAGGAGGAAGAGGACAACGCCGAGAAGCAGGTGTCTCGCATGAGGCTGTTCGGCAACGATGCCAAGGCGCTCTACGACCTTGATCAGGAGAACGCGGCCCGCGTGTACGCCGTTCCCAGCCCGCTGGCGAACGCGTAGATTCACGACGAAGGCAGTTCTGCCGGGTTTGCGGGAACCTTGTTCGTCGCTGGCTGATGCAGATGCACGCCGATAAAGGCGCTCCGATGTGGATCGGGGCGCCTTATTGTTTGCCTACATCATTTACAGTGCCTATCGATTGAGTGCCCTTTTGAATGGTTTATGCATAAATAGTGGAGCATTATGCATTTCTATAAAAAGCCACAAATAGTTGCATCTGTCGCTATATCCGAGTTCAGAGGCCAAAAATCATTGTTTCATCTGCGTAAACAGTCTTTTACTCAGGTTGCGGAAAAATGAGTCAGCGTGCAAGAATACTACCTGTCCGACAGAAGACAAATTGCAAAAACTCAAACGACTATCTTCGCCAAATCGACTGTCTCGGGTTTGCAGGTTCCGTCGCCAAAGCGGAACGCGGGTTGCCAAGACCCCGCACATTGCCTGTCGGGATTTTTCGAAAGCCGGGTCCTTCCTACCCGGCTTTATTTTTCCTTGTTCACCTGCAAGAGATCGCTTCGCCTTGCGCCGGCGTTCGCTCCTACCGAAAGCGTTCGCTCCCGCCGCTACCTGGACGCGTCTCTGCTTAAGGAGTAGCCGTACCGGCGGCTGGCTGCATAGTCGGTATAGAGAAACGTCCGCATCCCCGTACCAAAAGGAGGGGACGATCACGCGGCCGCGCTCGGAACATCTCATCTTTCTTTCGGGTGGTCGTTCTGGAAGGCAGTTGCGTGACTCGCGCACGTATGCCATGGTGCTGGGCGATTTGCGGCGTTGCAAAACCGCCTTTTATCGTACCGGGCATCGCGCAACTATCTATGGTGCTGGGATAGTTATGCGACGTCGCACAACTATCCTTTATCGCACGAGCGCGGCAATCTTCACCCGATAGCGCCAGGCACCGGGTTCGCGCGTTATACTGAGCGCATCGTGCTGCTTGCGGGCGAAGGTGGGCGGCGCGGCATCCCGAAACCGAGGAAGGCGGTTCCCATGGAAGACTTCGAGTTCGTTTCCCCCAACGCATTTCGTGTTCGGCCACAATGCCGAAAGCAAGGTCGGTCCCATGTTGGCCGAGCGCGGCGCGCGTAAGGTGCTGCTGCACTATGGCGGGCAGAGCGCCATCAAGTCGGGCCTCATCGACCGCGTGTGCGCATCGCTCGAGCAGACCGGCATCGAGTACGTGAAGCTGGGCGGTGTGCGTCCCAACCCCTGAGATCGGCCTGGTGCGCGAGGGCGTCGCGCTGTGCAAGGAAAACGGCGTGGACTGGGTGCTGGCCGTGGGCGGCGGCTCTGTGGTCGACTCCGCGAAGGCCATCGCCAACGGCGCCTGCGTCGATTACGACGTGTGGGAGCTCATCACCAAGAAATATCCGAATACTGAAGTGCTGCCTATCGCTGTGGTGCTGACCATCCCGGCAGCCGGCAGCGAAGCATCGAAGAACACCGTCATCAGCAACGACGAGCTGGGCATGAAGACCGGCTACGCGAAAGAACTACCAGCGCCCGAAGCTGGCGTTCTCATGAACCCCGAGCTCACGTTCACGCTGCCGCCGTTCCAGACGGCCGCCGGCATCACCGACATGTTCTGCCACCTGCTCGAGCGCTTCTTCGACGACGTGGGCGCCGTGCCCGTCACCGACGGTATGAACCTGTCCGTCATGCGCACCATCCGTGCCGAGGCCCCGCGCGTGCTTGCCGAGCCCGAGAACTACGATGCGCGCGCGAACGTGATGTGGGCCGGCATGTTGTGCCACCAGGGCCTCGCCGGCGTCGGCCGTCACGAGGACTGGGCGACGCACGGCCTGGAGCACGAGCTGTCCGCATACGACACCACCGTCACGCACGGCGCTGGCCTGGCCTGCCTGTTCCCGGCATGGATGGAGTACGTCTACGACGCCAATCCGGCGCGCTTCGCGCAGTACGGCTACGAGGTGTTCGGCTTGGCGCCCACGGGCGACATCGAATCCGATGCGCTATCCGCCATCGACGAGACGCGCATGTTCTTCGCCAGCCTGGGCATGCCCATCAGCTTGGGCGAGCTCGGCCTGGACGAGGACAACATCGAGGACGCCATCGCCGAGATGATCCCCACCCTACGTGAGAACAAGGGCGAGCCGTTCGGCAGCTTCAAGAAACTGACCATGGAGGATGCCGCCGAGATCTACCGCTTGGCGCTGTAAGGAAAAACGTCCGCCTGCCGAATGCCGGCAGGCGGACGTTTGCTGAAGGGAAGGGCCCTGCGGCTCCCGTTCGCTTCTCAAACCGCATGACGTGGCCGGAAGGCCGGCGCCGTGGTTGGAGGCGGATTTGGGGAGCCGCAGGGCCCTTCGCGGTTTTCTGCGGGTTTGGGGGCTGAGGAAGGGGTCGGGGCCATGACCCCCGACCTGCTGCTTGCGCGTCAGGGTCTCGGCAATCGCCACGGGCGCTGGTTAGGCGGAGAAGCTGTGCCGTGAGGTGTTGTTGTGCGGTCACGGCGACGCAAACGCCGAACGGCTACACGAAGCAGCTGGCGATGATCACGATTGTGGTGGTGAGCAGGCCCGATACGGCGATGCTGACGCCGGACATGGCGCCTTCCAGCTCGCCCATCTCAAGGGCTTTCGTGGTGCCAACCGCATGGCTGCACGTGCCGATGGCCACGCCCTTGGCGATGCGGTCGCGCACGCGGAACAGGCTCGCCATGAGCGGCGCGAAGATGGCGCCGAGGATGCCGGTGATGATGACGGCCGCCACGGTGATGGATGTGATGCCTCCCAGCTGCTCCGACACGGCGATGGCGATCGGGGTGGTCACAGACTTGGGAATGAACGACGTGGCCATCTCGTCGCCCAGGCCGAGCAGCTCACAGAGCGTGTATGCGCTGATCATCGACACGACCGAGCCTACCAGGCAGCCGCAGAAGATGGGGATGAAGTGCTGCTTGAGGATCTGGCGTTGGCGGTAGACCGAATACGCCAAGGCGACCGTCGCCGGCCCCAGCAGAAACGAGACGAGCTGCACGCTGGACTCGTAGGAATCCAGCGGGATGTGGAAGACGCACAGGAGCGCGATGATGACCGCCACCGTCACCAGGAGCGGGTTGAGCAGCGGGGAGCGCACCTTCTTGTACAGCGCCACGGCCAGCTTGAACACGATGAAGGAGATTACGGTGCCTACGGCCAGGGTTGCGATGAGGTTCAGCATGGGTTAAGCCTCCTTGTCGGCAACGGTGCCGAAGGCGCCGCCGGGTGTATGAGGATGGTGCTTGACGGCGCCCTCGGCATGCGTGCTGTTGGAATCGGTGCTGCTTGCCTGGGCTTTTGGCGCGTTTTCCGCCTCAACAGCGGGGGGCCAGCGCGGTGTCCTTGCCCAGCTTCGCCATGATCCAGGACACGAACAACACCGTATAGGACGTAGCCAAGAACACGATGACGGTAGTGGCGATGCAGACGAACGCGAACTTCGCCGCCGCCGCTTCCAGCATGGAGAAGCAGCCCATGATGGCCACACCGGCGGGAATGAAGAACACGGACATGTTGTCGATGAGGTAGTCGCACGCCTCGCTGATGTACTTCGTCTTCAGGATGTGCGTGCCCAGCAGCACGAGCAGCAGCACCATGCCCAAGATGTTGCCGGGAAGCGTGATGGGCAGCACGGATGCCAGTGCGCAACCGGCTGCGTATACGCCCATGATCAGGCATAACTGGGCCAGCAGCAGCAAACCGTGCTTGACGGAGCGCTGCAGGCGCTGCTTGGGGGTGTCGGCTCCCTGGAACATCTCGTCGTGTGTTTCCTTCAGGTCGCCTTTGGCGGAGACGATGAATTCCTTGAAGTGCGCCCAGATTTTGCGCGCACAACACTTGACGCTTGCGGCGTCGTTATTCGATTTCATGATGTGGCACAACCCCTTGCCTGATTTTGGGAATGGATACCGTTTGTCTCGGATTTCATACTAGGACGCTTGCCCGGCATTTCAAAAATTTGCCGGGGAATCCACGCGACCGGCATAAGCCGTGCAGCGGAACCTCACAAAACCCGGGCATGCGAAAGGGGGCGATGGGAATCGGTTCCCATCGCCCCTTTGAGAAGTTGGCGGATCGGTTGTCGGGTTTCGGCGTTAGCGCTCCCGGGCCTTCCATCCCAGCGCGGCCGCAGCTATGACGAGCGCCGCCACTGTTGCCACTAGGCCTATGGTGGGCGCCTTGTAGCCTACCAGCATGACCGCTGTGCCGAACAGCGCCATGACCAGGCACAGGATGCTCAGCCGTTTCATGTAACCCCGCGCGTCCATTTAGTAGTTCACATCCTTGTCGTTCAGACGCCCGCGGAAGACGCGATACGCGATCACGTGGTAGGCCAGCACCAGCGGTACGCCCACGCAGGCGATGCCGGTCATCCACGCCAGCGACGTGTCGGAGGAAGCCGCGCTCATCAGCGTGATGGATGCGCCCACGCTGCCGGGAGCTGCCACCACCAGGTTGGGAACAGCGTGACCGCAGCAAGCGCCACCAGGCACATGGCCGCTGCCGACTGCAGAAGGAACGCCACCAGGTCGTTGCCCTTACGGCCGAGCACGATCGACGCGACGACGCATGCAAGGAAAACGAGGGCGATGACCACGCCGGCTGCAAGCATGCCCGGCGCGAACACGGGCTTCACCACCGCGAACGCCAGGACCGTGGCAACGGCGAAAAGCACCAGAGCTGCGACCTGGCAGGGCACGCGCAGCTTTGCGGCGCGCTTATGCACGGCGGAGCCGGCAGGTGCTTTCAACGCTACCCACGCAGCGCCCGCCGAAAGGCACATGGCCAGGCCGAGCAGGCCGGCGACCAGGGTGAACGGCGAAAGCAGGCCCAGAAGCGGCACGCCGGCGTAATCGCCGTTGGCTGCCATGGGGATGCCGGCGATCACGTTGCCGAGCGCAACGCCTAGCAGCAGCGCCGGCAGGAACGAGCCGACGATGAAGCAGACGTCCCATGCGCGCGCCCATTTCGGGTCGTGGGCCCGGAACTCAAGCGACACGGCGCGGACGATCAGGCCGAAAAGCACCAGCATGACTGCCAGGTAGAAGCCCGAGAACGTGGTGGCATATGCTGCGGGGAACGCCGCGAACAGCGCGCCGCCGGCGGTGAGCAGCCATACCTCGTTGCCGTCCCATACCGGGCCGATGCTACGGCGCACGAGCGCCCGCTCGCGCTCGTCTTTGGCCAGCGCGCGGTACAGGACGCCCACGCCCAGGTCGAACCCGTCGAGCAGGAAGTACCCGGCGATCAGCACGAAGATCAGAAAGAACCAAAGGATTGCAAGCGCGCTCATGGCTATTCCCCTTCCTTGACGTCGGCGGTTGCATCATCGGCGGAGCCGGCCGCGGGGGCGTCATCGCTGACGGCCCGCGCTTGATGAAGCGCGAGATCACGCGCGCCCATCCGACGAACAGGAACACGTACACGGCTGCGAACAGGGCCAGAGTCAGCAGCAGCTCAGGAGCGGAAACCGACTGCGAGATGGCGTTGTTCGTCAGCAGGCTCACGCCGTCGGGGCCGGACGTGGAAGGATAGACGACCCAGGGTTGGCGGCCGACTTCGGCGGTGATCCAGCCGACCTGGATGGCGATGAACGGGAACAGCGGGCTTACCAGCAGCAGCTTCTGCAGCCAGCGCATGGAGCGGATGCGGCCGCCGCGCAGGCTGAACACCACGGCCAGGATGGCTGTGATCATGATCAGGCCGTACATGGCAACCATAAGGTGGTAGGACTGGAATACCAGGTTCACGGGCAGGTCGGCAACGTCCATGTCGCCGTACTTCTCGGTCTGCGCGAGCGAGTTCAGGCCCTGGTACTGGCGTCCCACGTGCCCGTTGCCAGGAAGCTGGTGCCGCCGGGGATGGAGAACGGGGTGACGACCTGCTGGTTCTCCTCGTCGACCCAGCCAAATGCGTACAGCGGGGGCACCTCATCGTCGTACATTCCTCCATCATGGCAAGCTTGGTGGGCTGCTCCTGTGACACCTCGACGGCGGAGGAGTGCGCGGTGACGATCAGGGCGCACGAGGCTACGATGCCCACGACGGCGCCCACGCGGATAGTCTTCATGGCGAAGTCGGCGTGCTTGCCGCGCAGCAGGTACCATGCGCCCACGGCCAGGGGAGGCGAACGCGCCCATGATCAGCAGCGCCACTACCACGTGGGTGTAGCGCGGCAGCGTGGACGGGTTGAACGCCGCATGCCAGGAAGTCGGTGATGACGGCCTTCGAGCCGTCGGCGGCCAGCTCAGCGCCGGCGGGCGTCTGCATCCAGGAGTTCGCGATGAGGATCCACAGCGCGCTCAACACGAACCGGCCCACACCAGCCACGCGGACACGGTGTAGAACAGGCTGGAAACCTTGTTGCAGCCCGAACAGCAGCACGCCCAGGAACACCGGATTCCAGGAAGAACGCGAACAGGGCCTCGGCGGCAAGCGGGGCGCCGAAGATGTCGCCCACGCAGTGGGAATAGTACGCCCAGTTCGTGCCGAACTGGAACTCCATGGTGATGCCCGGCCACGCCGATGGCGAAGGTGGCGGTGAAGATGCGCACCCAGAAACGCATGGCGTTGCCGTCGGCCTCGCTGCGGCTTCGATAGTACTTGGTGGCGAAGATGGCCAAGATCAGGCCCAGGCCGATGGATAACGGGACGAAGATGAAATGGTACGCCACGGTCAGCGCGAATTGGATTCGCGAGAGCAACGCGACGTCGGATAGCATATCCATGAGAACCCCCTCCTATGTTCATATGCTACTAAACTAGTAACATAGTACGTCGCGAAACGAGAAAATGGAAGTCTTAGCAAGATTTTGCATCGATTATTTTTGCAAGAACGCTCTGTCGGCCGTTCGTTTGAGCTCGGCGAACCGCGCGCAGCGTTTCGGCGCGTGCGGTTTGTTGCGGGAGCGTGCAGTGTGGTGGGTTTTAGAGCTTGCTCGGGCAACAGCGGGTTTGGCTTGCTTTGGGCGACGATCGGGGCAGCAGGGTAGTTGCTGGGGCCGCGTCCGGGCGCATCGTGGCGCGCCGGACGCGGTGTCTTCTTCGCCTAGTTGTCCGCGACGATGGAGTTCATGATGGCGGACACGATGCTGATGACGATGGACGCGAAAAACGCGCTGCCGAAGCTGGAGATGTAGAACCCCACGTTGAACATGCCGTTGCTGAGCCACGCGGCCAGGTACAGCATGGCGGTGTTCACCACCAGGTAGAAGATGCCAAACGTCAGGCACGTGATGGGCAGGCTGAGCAGCTGCAACAGCGGTTTGATGCTCATGTCGATGAGCGACAGCGCCAGGCCGGTGATGGCCCCGGCGATCCAACTTTCGGTGGTGCCCAGCACGGCGATGCCGGGAACCAACCATACGGCGGCTCCTACGGCGACGGCGGTGGCCAGCCAACGGATGATGAATTGCATGGCGTCTCCTTTCGGTGCGGTGGGGCATAGGGTCAAGGCAGTTCGCTTCCGATTATAGCTTCGTGTTATGCGCGGCGCGTGCGGGGCGCTGCCGGGCAATGCCCGGGTCGTGCGGGGTGCCTTCGCTCTACCGCGTGGCGTCGCGGCCCCGTCGTTAGCGATCGTCGCCGCGCTGCAGCTCGTCGAGGGTTTTCGCCAGGTCGGCGATCTTGAACGGCTTGCCCACGTGGGCGTTCATGCCCGAGTCCAGCGCCTTCTTCACGTCGTCGGCGTAGGCGTTGGCGGTCAGCGCCACGATGGGCGTGGTCTGCGCGTCGGGGCGCGGCAGCTTGCGGATGGCGCGCGTGGCCTCGTAGCCGTCCATCACGGGCATCATGGCGTCCATAAGCACGGCGTCGAAGTGCTGCGGCTCGCTTTCGGCGAACAGCTCCACGGCCTCCTTGCCGTTTTGCGCCTGCTCGAGGGTCGCCCCGCGCTCGGTGAGCATCTCGGCCAGGATGATGCGGTTGATCTGGTTGTCCTCGGCAACCAGGTAGCGCCGGCCTTTGAACACCTCGGTGTAGGAGGGGCGCTTCTCATCCGCATGGCCCTTCGCGCGTCCGCGCTCGGCGTCCTTGCCCGTTCGCTTGCCCTTGCCGGGGTCGTTCTCGGCGGCCTTGCACGGGCATGGCTTCGCGCCTTCGCCTTCGCCCAGCTTGAACTTCAGGTTCACGGTGAACGTGGTGCCGTGACCTTCCTTGCTTTCCACATCGATGGTGCCGCCCATGGCGTCTACCAAGGCCTTCGTGATGGTCATGCCCAGGCCGGTGCCCTGGATGCCCTGCATCTGCCTGCCTTCGGCGCGCTCGAACGGGGCGAAGACGTGGTCGATGAACTCGGGCGGCATGCCCATGCCGTTGTCGCGCACGATGAAGCTCAGGCGCACGAAATGCGGGCTGGTCTGCTCGTGCTCCTCCACGCAGGGCCACCATGCCGCCGTCGGGCGTGTACTTCACCGCGTTCGATAGCAGGTTCAGCAGAATCTGGCGTACGCGCAGCTGATCGGCGGCGAAGCTGCGGTGCTGCACGTTCACCGCATCGAGCGTGAGCAGCTGCCCCTTTGCGGTGGTTTGCGGCCGCATGATGGCGTCCACGTCGCGCAGCAGCGTATCAAGGTCGCAGCATTCCTCCTGCAGCTCGACGGCACCGCTTTCGATCTTGGACATGTCGAGCACGTCGTTGATCAGGCTGAGCAGGTGTTGCGACGAGGTCTGGATGGTGGCCAGGCACTCATCGGTCTTGTCCCAGTCGCCGGCGTTGTCGCGCGCAATCTGCGTCATGCCCATGATGGCGTTGATGGGGTGCGGATGTCGTGGGACATCTTCGCCAAGAACGTGCTCTTCGACTGGTTCGATTGCTTGGCAATGGCCAGCGCCTGCTGTAGGCGTTCGCGGCTCTCGGTCTCCTTCGTGCGGTCGAACAGAACGTACACCAGCTTCTCCGTGTCGCCCACCTTCGCGCGGAACAGCGTCTCGTGGTACCAGCGCAGCTCGCCGGTCTCCTGGTGGCGTCGCGTGCTGTCGCCGTCGCGGTGGTCGTTGCTGGGAAGCGAGTGCATGCTGGTCTCGAGCAGGCTTACCGACCCCGGCTCCAGCGAGCGGTCGATGTTGCGCACGTCCTTGGCGATGTCGGCGGCGGGATGCCCAGGATGCGCTGCGTGTTCGGGCTGACGTAGTCCACCGAGCCGTCGTCGGGGCTGAACATGATGAAGATGTTGTCGGTGCTGCCCGACAGCGCGCTGAACAGCTGCTCGCGGTACTTCACCTCCCCGGACCTGCTGGTCGAGCACGCGTCGCCCGTGCTGCACCAGGATGACCACTACCAGCGCGGCAAGCGCGAACAGCACCACCGACACGGTTGCGATGGTGAGCAGCTGCACCTCCGACATGCTGGCGTTAACCACGTTGCTCGGGACCACGCCTACCATCACCCAGTCCTGGAACCCGACGGGCATGTAGGTGAGGTAGTACTGGTTGGTGGCGGTGGAGAACTGCGTGGTGCCGCTCTGACCTGCATCGATGTCGGATCGAAGGGAATCTATGCCGTCGTCTGCGCCGAACGAGGCTATCTGGCCGAGCCAGTCGAGCAGGTTCGACGACTGCGAGTACTGGTCGGTGGCGGAGAACAGCAGGTTGCCGGCCGGCGTGATGACGAAGCAGCTGGACTGCCCGTCGAAGGCGTTCACGTCAAGGGCCGCTTCCATGTCATGGTTGTTGTAGCTTATGGCGATGGCCGAGTATTCGAACCCGTAGAACGAGGCGGGCGCCACAGGCGTGGCGAACACCGTGAGCCCCGTGCCGCTGGTGGGGACGGTATCCGCCACGATGCTGCTCCCGCCGTTCAGCTGATCGAGCTGTTGGCCTAGGTTCAGGGTGCCGCGCTCGCCGTCGGGGGTGGCGTAGGCGCCCTGCGAGTTGATGAAATAGAAGTTGGTGAAGCCCCATTTTGCCTGTTCACCGTCGATGAACTCGCGCGCCTGCTCGGCGTCGTCGCCGGAAACGGAGCCGTCGGGCGAGTGGGCGGCGGAGTCCTCGAGCATGGTGTTCCATGTGCTCAGGTGGTTCCAGTTGTCGGATACCAGCATGGAGAACGTGTTGTTGACCTGGGAATAGATTTCCTTCAGGTGGTCGGCGCTCTCGTCGTGCACCTTCTCTTGTATGAAGTGGACGTACAGGCCGCACACGCAGGCAAGCGTCACGATGACGATGCCGATGGCGGCGGCGAGGGATCGTCGTTGCATGGGACCTCGTTTGGGGCAAGCGCGGGCAATGCCCGCGCGGTGCGTATGGAAGGTTTCGGCGGCCGGCGCCGGCGTATGCGCGCCGGGCCTGTCGCGCATACGAGCCTGGCGCGCATACGTTGGGCGAGCCGCCGTCCGCACCATCATATGCGCTTTGGGCGCGGCATGCGGCGGCGCGGGCGAACGTGCGCCGAACCGTGCCGCGTCCGTTGCCGGCCCGTTACGGGCAGGCGTGGATTCTGCTTTGAGGTTGCCGGCGGCATGCCGTCGCCGGCCGCGCATGTGCGTATACTAGGTAGTTACGGTTTTATGCAAGCGGACAAGGGAGCTCATGAAGGAAAACGGCCAGCGCGCAGGCGGGCAGGGCGGGAAGCGCCCGCGGCAGGCGGCACGGCCCCAGGCCGGTCCTCGGCGTCAGCGGGAGCGCAGGCAGGAGGGCGACGTGGCGGCAAACGGTCTGCCGCAGTGCCCGGTTGCGCGCCAGTGCGGCGCCTGCCAGCACGTCAACCAGCCCTACGACCAGCAGCTTGCGGCGAAAGACGAGCGCGTGGCCCAGTTGTTTTCCCAGGTGGCGGACCCTGAGGCGCTGCGTCCCATCCTGGGCATGCGGGACCCGTATGCCTATCGCAACAAGGTGATGTCCCCGTTCGCCCCCGGCGCGCCGCGCAAGGCCGCGCCCGGCAAGCGCGGCGGCGGCAAGCGTCCTAGCCGCCCTGCCTCCCGCAGCGCGACATCCTGTGCGGCATGTACGCCGCCGGCACGCACCGCATCATCGACACGGGGAATGCCTGATCGAGAACGCCCAGGCCAAGCAGGTTATCCGCGCGGTGCACAGCCTTATGTTGAAGTTCGGCATCCTGCCCTACGACGAGGACCGCGGCACCGGCTTCATGCGCCACGCCGTGGTGCGCGTGGGCCACACCACCGGCGAGGTGCTGGTCACGCTGGTCACCAACGGCCAGCAGTTCCCCGGCGCAAAGAGCTTCTGCCGCGAGCTGGTGCGCCGCTGCCCGTTCATCACCACGGTGGTGCAGAACATCAACGAGCGCCAGACCAACGTGGTGCTCGGCCAGCGCGAGCAGGTGCTCTTCGGCCCCGGATTCATCTTGGACACGCTGTGCGGACTCACGTTCCGTATCTCGTCGCAGTCGTTCTACCAGGTGAACGCCACGCAGACCGAGGTGCTGTACCGCCAGGCCATCGAGCTGGCGGGCTTCACCGGCGCCGAGCACGCCATGGACGCCTACTGCGGAACAGGCACCATCGGCCTGGTGGCGGCCTCCATGGGCGCGGCGCAGGTCACGGGCGTGGACTGCGTGGAATCCTCCATCCGCGACGCGCGGCAGAACGCGCGCCACAACGGCGTGGACAACGCGCGCTTCGCGGTGGCAGACGCCGGTGCGTTCATGCGCGATATGGCGGCGCAGGCCGCGGCGGCGGGGCGCGCGGGCACCGACGAGGAGGGCCGCCCGCTCGTCCTGCTCATGGATCCGCCGCGCGCCGGCTCCACCGAGGAGTTTCTGCGCGCCGCGGTGCAGCTGGCGCCCGAGCGCATCGCCTACATCTCGTGCAATCCGGAAACACAGGTCCGCGACCTGGGTTTTCTCAAAGCAATTCGGCTACGGCGTGCGAACGGTGCAGCCCGTGGACATGTTCCCGCACACCGACCACATCGAGACCATCGCGCTCATCGAGCGCATGTAGCGGCAACCATATATATAGGTAGGGAAGGAAATGGCAGAGCAACAGCGAACGGGGAACGGGGAGCCGCGGCGGGCGATGCCGGGCTCGGCGCCGATGCGGTCGCGCGTCCCAAGGACGTGCTCGCGGCGGCGCGTCGCTGCATCGAGCAGCGGGCTGGCGAACGCCGAGACGCCCGTGCTGCTCATGGTGTCGGGCGGCTCGGACTCCACGGCGCTGGCGTACGTTGCGCGGCAACTGGCCGATGAGGGGCCATCGGGCCCATCGCCATGCTGCACGTGAACCATCGGCTTCGTCCCGGCGCCGCCGATCAAGACGAGGCGTTCACGGCGCAGTTGGCGGAGCTTCTGGGAATCCCCTGTTCAGCTGCCAGATCGATGTCGCCGGCCAGGCGCAGCGCGAGGGCGGCAACGTGGAGGCCGTCGCCCGCCGCGAGCGGGCTACCTCGCCGCCAACGAGGCGCTTGCAAGCCTGTGCCGCCATGCCGCCGCGCCTCTGTCCGAGGGCCGCATCTTCACCGCCCACACCGCCGACGATCGCGTGGAGAACTTCTACATGCGCTCCATGGTGGGCACCGGGCCGGGCGGCTTCCGCGCCATGAAGTACGCCAACGGCCCCGTCGTCCGCCCGCTGCTCGACGTCGGCCGCCAGGACCTGCGCGACTACGTGCAGCAGCGCGAGCGGGCGAGGGCCTGCCGTGCGCATGCGACGCCGATGGCTGCCTGTGGCGCGAGGACGCCACCAATGCGCACACCGACCGCTTCCGCGCCTACGTGCGCCACGAGGTCATCCCGCACGTGAAGGAGCGCAGTCCGCAGCTGCTCGAGGTGCTCGGGCGCACCATGAACCTGATCGCCGACGAGGACGACATGCTTGAGGAAATGGCATACGACCTGGTGAAACGTCATATGGCATGGAACGAGGCGCTGCCCGATCGACCGCCGGCGTACGATGAGGGCGGCGTGCTCGCCCCCGAGCTGGGCACCCAGCCCGTGCCGCTGCAGGCGTCGCGCGGCCGTGCAGGTGCTGCAGGCCATGCTGGGCCCCGATGCGCGCGTCGAGACCGCATCGGTCGATGCGGTGCTGGCGGCGTGGGACGAGCCCGGCCCCCGCAGGCCGCCCGCACGGCGGATACGTTGCGAACATCCAGGGAAACCTGGCAATCAGCGCGAACAAGCGCGGCGTGAGGCTCGAGCCCATGGCCGCATTCAGAGCAAGGAGAAGGAAATGAGCGAACAGCCCATGCCGCAAGACGCGGCGCAGGAGAACGAGCAGGTCGCGGCCGAACAGGTGCAGACCTCTGAGCAGCCGATGACCGTCGATGTGATCCTTGCCAGCGGCAGCCCGCGTCGCAAGGAGCTTCTGGAGCGCGAGGGCGTGAGCTTCACCATCCGCGTATCCGAGGTGGACGAGTCGCTGGAGCCCGACCTTGAGGCCAACCCGCCCGAGGCGGTGAAGAAGCTGGCCGAGCGCAAGGCCGGCGCCGTGGTGCAGGAGGTGCTCGGCGAGGGCTACACGGGCATGGCGGCCATCATCGGCGCCGACACCATGGTGGTTCTCGACGGCGAGATCTTCGGCAAGCCCGTAAGCCTCTCGGACGCCAAGCGCATGCTGCGTCGTCTGCAGGGCAACACGCACGAGGTGCTCACCGGCGTGTCGGTGTGGCTGGTGTCCGCGCCCAACGCCGAGGACGTGTCGCTGGGCTTCCGCACGTTCGTGGACCGCGCGGCGGTCACGTTCCATCCGCAGACCGATGAGCAGCTGGCAGAGTACCTGAAGTGCGGCGAATCGTTCGACAAGGCGGGCGCATATGCCGCCCAGGGCAACGGCGCCAAGCTCATCAAGCATATCGAGGGCGACCTGGACACCGTCATCGGCCTTCCGGTGACGCGCCTGCTCAAGGAGTTTCCCGATCTGAAGTAGCCGGTCCCGCCGTTTTCGCAAGCGGCAGACCATCGGCATACCGGGGCGCTGCGGCGCCCCGGTATGCGTTTCGGGCCGCTTGCGCCCTGCGCGGCGTCGTTCGCCGCCCCGTGCAGCGGGTTTGCGCCGCATGTCCGCTTCCGGCGGTTTCGGCAGGTCCACAGGGGCTCGTATTTATGTGGCGTTACGGTATTGTCATGTGCCCGGTCGGGCCGAATGGTACACTTGTGCTCGTTCATATAAGGGCGCTCAGGGCGCTCTTCAGGCGAAATGCATCGAAGAGGTAATCATCGTGCACGAAAACATCGATCGCATCCTGTTCACCGAGGATGAAATCAGCAGCGCGTCGCCGAGATCGGCGCGGGCATCACGCAGGACTATAAGGACGACCCCGACGGCGTTATCCTCATCTCCGTCCTGCGCGGCGCGGCCATCTTCATGGCCGACCTGGCACGTCAGATCCAGCTGCCGTGCGAGATGGACTACATGGCCGTCTCGTCCTACGGCAACGGCGTGAAAAGCTCCGGCGTGGTCCGCATCCTGAAGGACCTGTCCTCCCAGATCGAGGGCCGCAACGTGGTCATCGCCGAGGATGTCCTGGACTCCGGCCTCACGCTCACCTACCTGCTGAAAACGCTGAAGGCGCGCAACCCGAAGTCCATCGAGGTCGCCACGCTGCTGCGTAAGAAAACCCGCGCGCAGGCCAAGATCGACTGCGCATACGTGGGCTTCGAGTGCCCCGACGAGTTCATCGTCGGTTACGGCCTCGACTTTGCCGAGCATTACCGCAACCTGCCGTACATCGGCGTCCTGAAGCCCGAGCTCTACAACTAGGAAAGCAAGGCCTATGCCGCAAAACAACAAACCCCAGATCCAACAGCCCAACCCCGGACAACCATCATCTCGGTTGTCCTTTTTCCTGCTGGTGGCCTTCTTCGTGGGCCAGCAGTTCATGAACATGTCGGAGTCTTCGCAGGGCACCACCGATAAGCTGGTGGCGTCCGAGTTCCTGCAGGCGGTCGACCAGAACCGCGTCACGGAGGTCACGTACAGCGCCGGTGACTACACCGTGTCCGGCACGTATTACCCCGCCGTCACGGCCGGCGATTCCGCCGCCGACGCGTTCAACAGCGCCATCGACGCCATGAACGCCGGCATGGCAACGCTGAAGGACCCGAACACGGGCAAGCCGCTCTCGGGCGTGGGCACGCAAGACATCGAATCCCAAACGCTCGGCCAGGAGCACAAGTTCACGTGCACCTGGGCCGGCAGCTCGCTGTCCGACCTGATGGCCCAGCACCCCGAGATCAAGTACGAGGTGAAGACCCCCAGCCCGTGGGGCGACATCCTCACCACGCTGCTGCCCATCATCCTCATCGGCGCAATGTTGTTCTTCCTGTTCAACCAAATGGCGAAGGCCAATAACTCGCAGATGAACTTCGGCAAGGCCAAGGCCAAGCAGAGCATCGAGGAGCGCCCCGACGTGCGCTTCGCCGATGTCGCCGGCGTGGACGAGGCCGTCGAGGAGATGCAGGAGATCAAGGACTTCCTGGCCAACCCCGCCAAGTACCAGTCCATGGGCGCCAAGATCCCGCGTGGCGTGTTGCTGGTTGGCCCTCCGGGCACCGGTAAAACGCTGCTGGCCAAGGCTGTTGCCGGCGAGGCGGGCGTGCCGTTCTTTAGCATCTCGGGTTCCGACTTTGTCGAGATGTTCGTGGGCGTGGGCGCCTCCCGCGTGCGCGACTTGTTCAAGCAGGCTAAGGAGGCAAGCCCCTCCATCGTATTCATCGATGAGATCGACGCCGTGGGCCGCCAGCGCGGCGCCGGCCTGGGCGGCGGCCACGACGAGCGCGAGCAGACGCTGAACCAGCTGCTCGTCGAGATGGACGGCTTCGACTCGAACGATTCGGTCGTGCTCATCGCTGCAACGAACCGCGCCGACATCCTCGACCCGGCGCTTCTGCGTCCCGGCCGCTTCGATCGGCAGATCGTCGTCGACGCGCCCGATGTGAAGGGCCGCGAGCGCATCCTGAACGTGCATGCGAAGAATAAGCCGCTCGGCAGCGACGTGGACCTGTCCTCCGTGGCCAAGCTCACGCCGGGCTTCTCGGGCGCCGACCTGGCCAACCTGCATCAACGAGGCGGCGCTTCTCACCGCGCGTCGCGGCAAGAAGATCATCACGCAGCAGGAAGTGTCCGAGTCCATGGAGCGCGTCATCGCCGGTCCCTGAGCGCAAGGGCCGCGTGCTGGACGAACAGACGAAGCACACCATCGCGTACCACGAGAGCGGCCACGCCTTGGTCGGCCACCTGCTTCCGCACGCCGATCCCGTGCACAAGATCAGCATCATCAGCCGCGGCCGCGCGCTGGGCTACACCCTGTCCATCCCCAAGGAGGACAAGGTCCTCAACACGGTGGGCGAGATGCGCGACGAGCTGGCGGTGTTCATGGGCGGCCGCGTCGCCGAGGAGATCTTCTGCGACGACGTCACCACGGGCGCCAGCAACGACCTGGAGCGTGCCACCAAGATGGCCCGCGCCATGGTCACGCAGTACGGCATGAGCGCCGAGCTGGGCACGCAGGTATTCGGCCAGCCCAATCATGAGGTGTTCCTGGGCCGCGACATGGGCAACACGCAGGATTACCCGAGGAAACGGCTCGCCGCATCGATGACGAGGTCGCCCGCATCATGAAGGACGCGCATGACCGCGCCTACGAGATCCCTCAGCGCGCACCGCGAGCAGATGGACCTCATGGCAAGTGTGCTGCTTGAGCGCGAAACCGTCGAGGGCGAGGCCTGCAAGGCGCTGCTGGACAACACTTGGAACGATTATCTGCAGCGCGAAGGCGACATCATCGCCGCGAAGGAGGCCGAGGAGGCGGCGCGTGCTCAAGCGACGAGCAGCTTGCCGACCCGAACTGGAACGGCCAGCAGGGCGGTCAGGTGCCGCCGGCGCAGCCGGGTTCGCCCGTGCAGCCGGCCGGCGTGCAGCAGCCGCAGGCTCCTGCGAACGGCGGTCAGCCGCCGGTTCCCCCCACGGGCGGTCAGCAGCCCCGTACCCGCCGGCAGAGTAAGCCGGCGTGGTGCCGCGCCACACCTTCGCGGTGGGCGGCGGGATCGTTCCGCGCGCGATGCGCCGGGCTTTTCGGCCTGGGGCGGCGGGCGCGATGTGAAAAAACGTCAGGTATAGCAAGAAGGCGGGCCGTCAGGCTCGCCTTCTTTTGAACAGAAAGGCATTCAGCATGATGTGGAAATGCGGTTCGTTCGAGTTCGATACGCGCAAACCGGTGATCATGGGCATCCTCAACGTCACGCCCGACAGCTTCAGCGACGGCGGCACGAGCACAACACGCCCGAGGCTGCGCTGGCTTGGGCGCAGCAGATGCTCGATGAGGGGCGCGCATATGATCGACGTGGGCGGCGAGTCCACGCGCTCGGGGTCGGCCGAGGTGAGCGTCGAGGAGGAAACGGCCCGCGTGCTCCCCGTGGTGCGCGCCCTTGCCGAGCAGGGCGTCTGCGTGAGCGTGGACACCCGCCATGCCGCTGTGGCGAAGGCGTGCGTGGAAGCCGGCGCCGCCATCATCAACGACGTGTCGGGCTTCCGCGATCCGGCCATGGTGCAGGTTGCCGCCGAAAGCGATTGCGGCGTGGTGGTCATGGCATGAAGGGCGACCGGGCACCATGCAGCAGAACCCGCAATACGACGGTGTGGTCGCCGAGGTGCGTGATTACCTTGCAGCGACCAGGCGGCCATGCTCGAGGCCGCCGGCGTGGAGCCCGAGCGCATCTGCGTCGATCCGGGCCCGGGCTTCGGCAAGACGGCTTCGCAGACCCTCGAGCTCGTACGCAACTTCCAGGAGTTTGCGCGCTTGGGCTACCCGGTCATGGTTGCCGTTTCCCGCAAAGCTATCTGGGCTTCGCCTACGGCATCGACGACCCGGTCGAGCGCGATCATGTGAGCGCCACCGAGGCGCTTATGGCGTGCGAGTCTGGGCGCCGGCGTTGTGCGTGCGCACAACGTGGCGGAAAACCGTGAAGGCGCTGTCCGACATGCGCCCGTACGCGTTCTTGGGCCTGGGCTGCAACGTGCCGCTCGTGGCCGAGCCGGGCGAGGAGCGCGAGGGGAAGATCGCGCTTTTGAACCAGGCCGTCACCGAGCTGTGCGCGCTGCCGGACTCGCAGATCGTGGACATTTCCAGCTTCTACGAGAGCGAACCGGCCTACTATGAGGACCAGGACACGTTCGTCAATGCCGTGGTGCTGCTGCGCACGGGTATCGCGCCGAAGGAGCTGCTGGGATACCTGCACGCCATCGAGAACAGCCTGGGCCGCGTGCGCGAAATCGAGAACGGGCCGCGCACGTGCGACCTGGATATCCTGGACTACCAGCTCTACGTCACGGACAACGATGTGCTCACGTTGCCACATCCGCGCATCCTCGAGCGCGACTTCGTGCTGAAGCCGCTGCTGGAGCTGCGCCCGAACCACGTGCTGGCCGACGGCGTGCGCGTCGCGCAGGCGGCCAAGCCGGAATCTGAGCGCTACGGGAAAGCCGAGCGCATCAGCCGCTAAGCTGCGGAAAGCGGCAGGGCCTGCGGTTGGCCGATGGGTGCCGGGTGCAGGCTCTGATATCGGGCTTGCGGGGTCCGGGGTCGGGTTGTCGGCTTGGGCGATGGGCTGCGGTTTGCGGTGTCGCGGCGCTGGCTCAATGCGACTTTCCGTTGCTTTGCAACGGCTTTGCGCCGCGCCGTCATATGAGAAGGGGAAAGGTGCCGGGTATGCAATTCCGCGTGGAATCGTTTGAGACCGTAACGTCCACGAACGACCTGATCAAACGTGCTATCGAGGAAGGCCAGCCCGAGGGGTTGGCCGTGCGCGGCCTGCGGCAGACCGCCGGCTACGGCAGGCAAGGACGCGCATGGGAAAGCCCGATCGGCGGCATGTACCAGTCGTTCTTGCTGCGCCCTGAAGTCCCGCCGGCGCAGCTCCCTACGCTCAGCCTGCTGGTGGGCCTGGCCGTTCGCCGCGCGATCGCGAGCCTCGTCCCCGAGCTCGAGGGTCGCGTGCAGGTGAAGTGGCCGAACGACATTGTGGTGGCCGAAGCGGGCGCTTCATTGACGAAGCCGCGCCCTCGGCAGGCGAAGGCTCCGCTTGCGGGGAGGGGTCTTCGGCTCTTTGCGACGCGGCTCCTGGTGACGATTCCCGGCCCAAGCGCCCCTTCCATAAGCTGTGCGGCATCTCGACGGAGATGCATGCGCGGGCGCTGTGCGTGGGCGTGGGCGTCAACGTGGCCCGCCCGGCCGATACCGCATCCGTGCCGGCGGGGGAAGAACATCCCGGTATACCTGGATGAACTGGGATTTTGCGAAGGCCCCGTGGAAGACCGCATCAACGCTGTGGCCGGTGCGCTGTGCGACCAGCTTGCCATCGTGTATCCGCTGTGGTGCGAGCAGGGCTTCCGAGCCCTTCCAGGCCGAGTTCGACGCGTGCTCCGCGCTGTCCGGGCGCTTCGTGCGCATGGAGGACCTTTCGGGCAACGTGTTGGCGGCGGGCACGGTGACGCGCGTGGCCCCGGACGGCAGGCTGGTGCTGCGCACGCCGGAAGGCGCGGAGGTGTTCGCAAGCTCAGGCGAGGCCCATATCCGCTAGGGCGGTATCCTTTCGCCCTTAACTCGATATGCATGAACGATGGAATCCCGGCATGGGGTTCTCCTGCGTGTGCTCTCTACGGGTCGCCGGTCATACAATAGAGAGCTGACAAAATTTAGGCAGCTAAAGGTTTCGAAAGGCAGCATGCAAGCATGACGCAAGAGCAAGAAGCAAAGGGCACGTCCGCGGTGCCGTCCCATCCGGCGGATGCCCAGGGCAAGCCCGCAGCGCCTGGCCACCAAGGCAAGCCCAGGCAGCACGATAAGGTCACGCGCATGGGCACGGAGTCCATTCCGCGCCTTATTACCGAGTTCGCCATCCCCTCCATCTTGGGCATGCTGGTCAACGGCGCCTACAACGTTATCGACTCCATCTTCCTGGGGCAGGCAATGGGCGAGATCGGCTTGTCCACCGCCACGGTGGCAATGCCCATCATGACGGTGTTCATGGCCATCGCCATGCTGATTGGCAACGGCGGCAACGCCTTGGCCGCGCTGCGTATGGGCGAGGGCAAGCCCGAGGGAGGCCGAGCGCAGCCTGGGCAACACGGTCACGCTTTCCCTTTATCGCTTCCGTGGCGGTGGCTATCGCCATGTTCGTCCCGGCTTGCATCGATGGACTGCTCAGCGTGTCGGGCGCCACTCCCGAGGACTGGGACTACGCCATGCGGTTTATCCGCATCATCAGCCTGGGCTTCATCTTCCAGTGCATCGGCATGGGCGTGAACAACTTCATCCGCACCGCCGGCGCCCCGAACCGCGCGCTGGGCACCATGATCATCGGCGCCGTTGCATGTACCGTGTTCAATGCGCTGTTCGTGCTGATCATGGGTATGGGCGTCGTGGGCAGCGCGCTTGCCACCGTGTGCGGCCAGGCCATCTCGTGCGCCACGGTGCTGTGGTACTTCTGCCTGACGAAGGGCGTCCCCATGCGCCTGCGCCTGCGCATGATGCCGCTGCACGGCGAGACCGTGCGCCTGATCTTGTCGCTGGGCCTTGCGAGCTTTGCCGTGCAGGCAGGCATGGCCGCGGTGAACTTCGTGCTGAACAACCTGCTGAACATGTACGGCGCGCAAAGCCCCATCGGCGCGGAGGGCGCGCTGGCATCCATCGGCGTGGTGCAGCGCGTCGCCTCGTTCGTGGTGCTGCCGCTTATCGGCATGTCGATCGCCATCCAGCCGCTGCTCGGCTTCAACTACGGCGCGCACCTGTTCAAGCGCGTGAAGATGACGCTGGCCTGGGGCATCGCGGGCAACACGGTCATCGCCGTGGTGCTGTGGGCGCTCGTACACCTGTTCCCCGTCCAGATCGTCGGCTTCTTCGGCATCACCGACCCGAACCTGCTGTCGTTCACGGTGTTCGCGCTGCAGGTGCAGCTGTTCCTCATCCCGTTCGTGGGCTTCCAGATAGTCGGCTCGAACTACTTCCAGGCCACGGGCCAGCCGGCGAAGTCGGTGTTTTTGTCCCTTACGCGCCAGATTCTGTTCCTGATTCCGCTCTATGTCGGCCTGCCCATGGTCATGCCCGTATGGTTCCCGGGCTACACGGGCCTGGACGCGCTGTACTTCGCGTGTCCCGTGGCGGACTTCCTGGCTATCTTCACCACCGGCGTGTTCGTCCTGCTGGAGCTCAAGCGTCTGCGTAAGCTGGAGAACGGCCAGCTGCAGGCCAAATTTAGCGGTTTGTTTCAGCCTTGCAACGTTTTTGCGCTGCAAGGCTTTTTTGCGGCCGAAATCACCGAGGAAATTGTGCTCGTGCTACAATTCCCCTGTGATTTGTAGGAAATAGGATTGCTGCGTTCGGCGCAGCGATCGCCCGAAGGTATCGCGGATGAGTCCCCTGATCGGGTCGGAGGGGCAAGGAAGGGGAAGTTGTGGAACAGGTTCAGAAGAAGACGGCCGCCGGGTCGCGCACGCGTTCCATCGCGTTCGTTGCATTGACGGTCGCCATCACGGCGGTGTCGGCGTGGGTGACGGTGCCCTTGGGCCCTGTGCCGTTCACGCTGCAGATCTTCGCCGTGGCGTTCATGGTGCTGGTGCTGCAGCCGAAAGAAGCTGTTGCGGCCATCACCGCGTACCTGGTCCTGGGTGCCGTGGGCGTGCCCGTGTTCAGCGGCATGCGCGGCGGCATCGGCGTTCTGGCCGGTGCGACCGGCGGCTTTCTGTGGGGCTATCTGCTTGGCGTGGGCCTTGCCGTGGCCGTGCGCTTCGGCTTGAAGGCCCTGCTGGCCCGTGATGGCCAGACGAAGGGTGCTCGCGCGTTCGTCATCGACTTCCCTGACCGGCCTGGTGTTTCCTTGCCGTCGCCTACGTGTGCGGCTGGGCGCAGCTCATGGCTGTGGCTTCCATGACGCCCGCCGCCGCCTTCGCGGCCGGCGTTGCGCCGTTCATCCTGGTCGACCTGGCGAAACTGGTCACGGCCGTCATCTGCGCCCGCGCCGTCAACGCCGCTGTGGGACGTCGCGCATAAGCGATTCCCGCATATCCCAAGTGCAACGAAAAGGCCCGCTTATGCGGGCCTTTTCGTGTTTCGTCATGGGTTTGCGGGCGATCGGCGCTGGGTTGCTCGATGGGTTTCGTCTCCAGCAGCTCGCGCGCGATACGGGGGGGACAGGTTTGCGGGCGCCAGGCGTGCGGATGCGCGAAGGAGGGGTTTGCGCATCCGCACGCCTGGCGCCTGGATGACATTGCCGCTGCGGCGCCCCGTTGCAGAAAGGGGGTCCAGGCGCGCGGTTACGCCTCGTACAGGACGGCGCCGCTGGTGAAGCCGCCGCCGAAGCCTACGAGCACCACCTTGTCGCCGGGGTGGATGTTGCCGCTTTCATACGCGTCGCACAGCGTCATGGGGATGCATGCCGACGACGAGTTGCCGCGATGCGCGATGGACACCTGGAAGCGCTCGAGCGGCAGGCCCATGCGCTTGGCGGCGTACTTGATGATGCGCAGGTTCGCCTGATGCGGGACGATGAACTGCACGTCATCGATGGTCAGGTTCGCGCGGCGCAGCACCTCCTCGATGGCGGCGGGCATGACGCCGGTGGCGAACTTGAACACCTTCTGGCCGTTCATGTACAGGGCCTGGCGCGGCGCCCCTGCGGCAACGCGTTCCGTGACATCGAGCTCGGCGTCGATGGGGGCGGTGCCGGGGTCGGCCTGTTGCAGAGCGTCCGCATCGATGCCCTCGGGCGTGAAGGGTTGGGGCGCGTCGTAGGCGGAAGGGCAGGTGAGGGCGTTGGAATCGTCGTCATCGTTTTTGATGTACCACGACAGGATGCCGGGCTTGCGCTCGTCCCGTTCCACCACGGCGGCGCCGGCGCCGTCGCCGAACAGCACACAGGTGTTGCGGTCGTTCCAATCGACGATGCGGGTCAGGCGTTCGCCGCCCACCACGAGCGCTCGTCGGATGGGGTTGCGGCCCGCCGCGCCCGCAGCGCCCGGGGCGCTCGCGGCCATCAGGGCCTCGGCCACGGTCAAGCCGTAGACGAAGCCCGTGCAGGCGGCGTTCATGTCGAATGCCGCGGCGTTGACCAGGCCAAGCGTCGGCGCAGCATGGCGGCGCAGGTGGGGACCACCTCGTCGGGCGTGATGGTGGAGTAGATGATGAGGTCGATGTCTTCGGGAGCGATCTTGCGCTCGGAATAGCCGCCATCCGCCCAGCCGAGCGCCTGGCGCGCGGCGCCTTCGGCCAGGTCGATGTTGCCCTCGCTGACGCACACGCGGCGCGAGAGGATGCCCGTGCGCGTGGAAATCCATTCGTCGCTGGTGTCGACCAGCTTGGTCAGCTCTTCATTGGGCACGTCAAGTGCCGGCAGCTGCTTGCCGCAGCCGATGATGGTGCAACCCATGATGCTCCTTCGATGTACGGGGCGATGCGCCCCGAGATGATGCGTGTCGATTGCATTCGAGTATAGCATCACGCGTTGCGGCCCCTGCGAATCCCCACGTCCTGACCCCTGCCCGCACCGGAATCGATGCGCGAGTGAAGTAAACACTTGGTGTCCTGGGGACGTTCCGGTCGGCGGAGGGGTCGGGCGCATGTGCGGATGGGCGGCGATGGTCGGTTATGGGATGCGCATGGCGAAAGGGCCGATGCCGCCTGGGGCGGATCGGGCATCGGCCGTCAGCCCGGTTGCCCAGGCTTTCCTTTAGGCGTTCTTCGTTTTCCCGTGGGGCTTCTTCACCGAGATGTCGGCGGGGATGGAGGGATGGCGATCATGAAGCACGCCCCGCCCTCGGGGAGGTTGACGGCCTCGACGGTGCCGTCGTGCGCCTCGGCGATGGACTTCACAATGGCCAGCCCCAGGCCCGTGCCGCCCGTGCCGCGGCTGCGCGAGGCATCGGCACGGTAGAAGCGGTCGAACAGCAGCTTGGGGTCGGCGTCGCCGAAGCCGCAGCCGTCGTCTTTCACGGCGATGATGGGTTGCCGTTCATGCCGAACAGCTCAACGTTGATGTGCCCGCCGGGCTTGATGAAGCGGCTGGCGTTCTCGACCAGGTTGGTGACGGCCTGACGCAAGCTGTCGGGGGTTTCCCAGCACGTCGGGGCCTCGCCCGAGACGCTCGTGTTCGCCTGGCGGTCGTGCAGGATGGGGATAGCGCATCGACCACGCTGTTCGCCAGATCGTGCAGGTTCACGCGCTGCATGGTCTCGGGGATGGGGAGCTTTCTATGCGTTGCAGGGTCAGAAGGTCGTGCGTCAAGCGGCTGAGGCGCTCGCTTTCGTTCACGATGATGCTGCAGAACTTCTCATGCAGCGAGGGCGGCAGGTCGGGGTCGGCGAGCATCTCGGCGTTGCCGCGGATGGCCGTCAGCGGCGTGCGCAGCTCATGCGCGACGTCGCTGATGAACTCGTTCTGGCGGCGCTCTTTGATGGCGAGGTCGTGCTGCTGCTGGGTGGTGGTTTGCACGAGGCGCTTGAAGTCGCTGGTCAGCAGATCTGCCTCGTACATGCGGCCGTCGGGCTCGAACGTGACGGGCGCGCCGCTGCGGAACGCTGCCATCTTCTTCGCCAGGTCGCTAAGCGGCTCGGATAGGAAATGGCCGATAAGCAGGCTGATGCAGAAGATGACCACGCTGATAGGGATAAGGACCAGCAGGACCGCTATGGAGGCGTCGTACACGAGCATGCACGACGACGGCCGTGACCACCGCAGCGAAAGCAGGCTGAGCAGCGTGGCCAAGAGCGCGAAATATGTCTGCAGCCGTTTTATAGCTTGAACCTATATCCGTAACCGCGAACCGTTTCCACAAGGCCGGGATCGTAACCGGCTTGCTCGATCTTATCACGCAGGCGCTTGATGTGGGTGTCCACGGTCTTGGTTTCCGTGAGGTATTCCCAGCCCCAGGCGTCGCGCAGCAGCTCCTCGCGCGAAACCACCTTGCCGGCGTTCTTCATAAGGCATGCCATCAGCTCGAACTCGCGGGGCGTCAGGTCGATGTCGCCGGCGGGGCCGGTGGCGGTGTGCGCGTCCTCGTCGAGCGTGATGCCGCTGGCGGTGATGGCGTGGCTGTTCGGCGTGAGTTCGTTGCCCTGGCTGCGGCGCAGCAGCGCGCGGACGCGGGCGATGAGCTCGCGCACACCGAAGGGCTTGGCCAGGTAGTCGTCGCCGCCGATCTCGAGCCCGACAACCTTGTCCAGCTCGGTGTCGCGCGCCGAGAGGAACAGCACGGGTGCGGACGTCTTGGTGCGCAGGCGGCGGCACAGCTCGTAGCCGTCCATGCCGGGTAGCATGATATCCAGGACGAACAGGTCGTAGTCGTTTTCCTGGGCCATTGCCAGCGCGTCCTCGCCGTTGTCTACCACGTCGGTGTAGAAGCCCTCTTTCTTCAGGGCGTATCCGACGAACTCCGTGATGGAGGGCTCGTCGTCCACGACCAGGATGCGCGAAGGCGTTTCGTTCATGATATGCCTCATCTTTCCATTGCGAAGGCTGCTTGCGCGGTGTGCCGGGCAGCGCCGTTGCCGAGCGCCGGGCGCCGCAAGGAGGTGGCCGTCCCACGTTCTTGCGACAACTATACCCGCATCGGCCCGGCGGGTGGGCTTCCCGTCAAAAACACGTTACCTCCCGGGGCAAAACCGTCCAAGTTTTCCAGATCTGCTCGGCTCGGACACTTGGGGACGTAGGTTTGTCTGTCAGGTTTCGCCTCGCGCTAGAGCCCGCCCCCGTCGGGGTCTACCCCGCCCCGCGCCGGTGCGTTCTCCATCCGAACCCCTAACGAACGCTTGGCGGGCGGATTCGGGCGCTTCCCGTGTGGTTGCCGGCCGTTTTGCAGCCCTGCTATACTGATGCGCGGAAAAATCGGCCCCATCGCGATCGGCTGCGACGGGGGACACGAGAACGAGGGGAGCGGCGCCATGCTGCTGGCAATAGACGTGGGAAACACCCAGACCGTTTTGGGCGTGTACGAGAACAAGAAGCTGCGCTTCCGCTGGCGCGTGGCCACCAACAAGCTGCACACGTGCGACGAGCTGCGCGTGAAGCTCATCCCGCTGCTCAGCTCCGAGGGCGTCTCGTTCGACGATATCAGCGGCGTGGCGCTGGCATCGGTGGTCCCGGCGCTCACCGATGCGTGGCAGCAGGCCACCAAGCAGATGATCGGCGTGCGCGCGGTGGTGTGCACCGCCGAGAACGCCGCCGGGCTGTTCGACGCCGGCGACTATCCCAACCCGCGCGAGATCGGCGCCGACCGCATTGCCGACTGCGTGGCGGCGCGCATGTTGTACGGGTCGCCCGTGGTGGTGGTCGATTTCGGCACCGCCACTAATATGGAGGTGATCGACGGCAACGGCGCGTTCGCCGGCGGCGTCATCGCGCCCGGCGTGGACACCAGCGCCCGCGCGCTGTTCAGCCATGCCACCAAGCTGGGAGCCATCGAGCTGGTCAACCCGCATACCTCCATCGGCCGCAACACCGCCCAGGCCATGCAGGTGGGCATCGTCTACGGCGAGGCGGATCGCGTGGACGGCCTGGTCAACCGCATCTTCGAACAGCTCGGCTACAAGGCGGCCGTCGTTGCCACCGGCGGCCTGGCGCGTCGCGTGGCGCCGTTGTCACGTACCATCACGCACGTGAACCAGGACCTGACGCTCGAGGGCCTTCGCCTGGTGTACGACAACTTCATGGACAACGACGTCACCGGCCTGTACGGCCGCCCCGACGAGGTGCTGGAGTAGGGCGCGCGTTGCCTGCCCGCCGCGCCTCCGCGCCCGCAGGCGCGTTTGCGCGGGGCCGCTGTGCTGCCTTTCCAGGCCAGCCTTCTCCACAATTGCAACAAATTTGGCCGCATTTTCGCCGTTGCCTTGAAATCTAGGTTTCTTAACAGGCGCCTGTCCTGTGGCCGACAGGGAACCGCCGCTACAATGACACCTACGTTCATGCGCCCCGCCAAAGGATGGGGCGCGTCCGCATCCAGACGAGAGAGAGGCCCCGACGTGTTGACCGACATCGAAATCGCCCAGGCAGCGACTCCGCAACCCATCAGCGCCATCGCGCAGAAGGCGGGGTGTCCGAGCAGTACCTGGAGCAGTACGGAACCACGAAGGCTAAGGTGGACTACAACCTGCTGCGCGATGAGCAGCACACGCCGGGCAAGCTGGTGCTCGTGACGGCCATCAACCCCACGCCCGCCGGCGAGGGCAAGACCACCACCACGGTGGGCCTGGCCGACGCGCTGCAGAAGCGCGGCAAGAACCCCGTCGTTGCGCTGCGCGAGCAGCCTGGGCCCCGTGTTTGGCGTTAAGGGCGGTGCTGCCGGCGGCGGTTGGGCTCAGGTCATCCCCATGGAGGATATCAACCTGCACTTTACCGGCGACTTCCATGCCATCGGTGCTGCCAACAACCTGCTTGCTGCATTGCTCGACGCCCATATCCACAACGGCAACGAGCTGGGCATCGACGTGCGCAGGATCACGTGGAAGCGTGTTGTTGACATGAACGACCGTCAGCTGCGCCACATCGTGGACGGCCTGGGCGGCCAAAGCCCACGGCGTGCCCCGCGAGGACGGCTTCGACATCACCGTGGCCAGCGAGGTCATGGCCATCTTCTGCTTGGCCACCTCCATCACCGACCTGAAGGAGCGCCTGGGCCGTATCGTGGTCGGCTACACCTACGACGACAAACCCGTCACAGCCCACGATCTGAAGGCCGAAGGCGCCATGGCCGCGCTGCTCAAGGACGCCCTGAAGCCCAACCTGGTGCAGACGCTCGAGGGCACTCCCGCCTTCGTCCACGGCGGCCCCTTTGCCAATATCGCCCACGGCTGCAACTCTGTGATGGCCACCCGCATGGCCATGAAGCTTGGGGACTACGCCGTCACTGAGGCCGGTTTCGGCGCCGATCTGGGCGCAGAGAAGTTCCTCGACATCAAATGCCGCCTCGCCGGCCTGAAGCCCGACGCGGTGGTCGTCGTGGCCACGGTGCGCGCGCTGAAGAACCACGGCGGCGTGGCGAAGGCCGATCTCAACGACGAGAAACCTCGAGGCGTTGGAGGCGGGCCTGCCGAACCTGCTGCGGCACGTGGAGAACATCACCAAGGTTTACAAGCTGCCCTGCGTGGTGGCCATCAACCGCTTCCCCACCGACACCGAGGCCGAGCTGAAGGTGGTGGAGGACGAGTGCCGCGCCCTGGGGGTCAATGTAGCCCTGTCCGAGGTGTGGGCCAAGGGCGGCGAGGGCGGCAAGGCTCTGGCCGAGGAGGTCATGCGCCTGTGCGAGAACGGCGACGAGGCCGGCCGCAGCGCCGACACGTTCCAGTTCTCCTACGGCGATGACCTGAGCCTGTGCGAGAAGATCGAGGCCGTTGCGAAGAGCGTCTACCGTGCCGACGGCGTCGACTTCCGGAGGCAAAAGGCGGCCAAGGGCTGGCGAAGCTGGAGAAGCTCGGCTTCGGCGGCATGCCGGTGTGCATGGCCAAGACCCAGTACAGCTTCAGCGACGACCAGACGAAGCTGGGCGCGCCGCGCGGCTTCCGCATCACCGTGCGCGACGTCAAGGTCAGCGCCGGCGCCGGCTTCGTGGTGGCGCTCACCGGCAACATCATGACCATGCCGGGCCTGGGGAAGAACCCCGCGGCCTTCAAGATCGACGTCGACGAGACCGGTAAGATCACGGGGCTGTTCTAGTCCCGGACGCTGAGCGACTGGGTGGTGTCCAGTCGCTCAGACAGTTGCCTGCTTTGGCAAAAGCCCCCACTGGGGCTTTGCGTCGTGCGGAACTCGCTTTGTGGACACCACCCAGCCACTCAGCTGGGTAAACTGCTCGTAGGGTTGCCGGCTCCCAGCGTCGAGCTTGCAGACCGCTTGTGCGGTTAGCGATGGAAAGGAAGCGTATGGATACTTTGTTCGTCGAGGAGCTTGCCTCGGCGGCCCCCACGCCGGGCGGCGGCGGGGCCTCGGCATATTGCGGCGCGCTGGCCTGCGCGTTGACGTCCATGGTGGGTAACCTGACCGTGGGAAAGAAGACGTATGCCCAGGTCGAGTCCGAAGTGTACATGCGCTTGGAAAAAAGCTGGCGGACCTGCGCGGGCGTCTGCTTTCCCTGGTGGGCGCCGACGCCGAGGCGTTCGGCCCGCTGGCGGCGGCCTACCGCATGCCCAAGGACACCCCCGAGCAGCTTGCGGCCAAGCAGGCGGCGATTCAGGACGCTCTTGTCGGCGCCACCGAGGTGCCACTGGATATCATGCGCACGGCGGCGACGTGCGTGGAACACGCCGATTTCCTGGCGCGTAACGGCAGCCGCATGGCGCGCAGCGATGCGGGCGTTTCCGTGGCGTTCGCCCGGGCAGCCGTGGACGGCGCCAGCTTGAACGTGTACATTAACGCGGCGTCCATCGATGACGCTGAACGCGCTGCACGCTACCGCGACGAGGCGGATCGACTCGTCGCGCAGACGCGAGAGCACTGCGACGAGGTGTTCGCGTTCGTGAAGGATGCGATCTCGTAAACGGCCTGCAGGCCGATAGATGAAGGTGGAGAAAACGTGGCAGAGTTGTTGAAGGGCAAGCCGGTCGTCGACCGCATGGCCGAGGATATGCGGGGGCGCATCGCCGCGCTCGAGGAGCAGGGCGTGAAACCTACGCTGGCGCTGGTGCGCCTGGGACAGCGTCCCGACGACCTCTCATACGAGCGCACGGCGGTCAAACGCGCCGCTGGCCTGGGCATCCACACCAAGCCTTACGTGCTCGACGAGTTCGCGCCCGAAGCTGCGCTCAAGGCAACGCTGCAGTCCATCAACTACGACAAGACGGTGCACGGCTGCCTGATGTTCCGCCCGCTGCCCACGTTCATGGACGAAGGCCATGTGCAACACGCTGACCGCGGCGAAGGACGTCGACGGCATCTCGCTGGCGTCGCTTGCGGCGGTGTTCACCGATGCGCCGGACGGCTTCCCTCCTTGCACCGCCGCGGCGTGCGTCGCCATCTTGGAGCACTACAAGGTGCCCATCGTCGGCAAGCACGTGGTGGTCATCGGTCGCAGCCTGGTGGTGGGCAAACCCGTGTCCATGATGCTGCTGCGCCGCAACGCCAGCGTCACCATCTGCCATAGCCGCACCGAGAACCTGCAGGAGATCAGCCGCTCGGCCGATATCGTCATCTGCGCCACGGGCCGTGCCCGCGCGTACATGGTCGCGAGTACTTCCGCCCGGGCCAGACGGTGCTCGACGTGGGCATCAACTTCGACGTGCACGGCAAGTTGTGCGGCGACGTTGACTTCGACGAGGTGGAGCCCATCGTGGACGCCATCACCCCGGTGCCCGGCGGCGTGGGCACCGTGACCACCAGCATGACCATGCAGCACACCGTGGCCGCCGCCGAGGCCCAACTGAAGGAACGTCTGAAAGGCTAGCCGAACGCCCGCCCTTGCAGCGGGCGTTTTTTTGGCGCTGCGGCCGTGCGTGCGGCGGCGTCGTTGCCGATCGGGCTTCGCAGGTGGCCGGCCAGCGGCCCCGTTTGCCGCCGCCCCATGGAGTGGAATCGGGATGCCGAGCTAGGCCGGGCGATTACTTCGGGCGCTTTTCTCCATCGCGGATGTTCAAGCTCGTTCCTGAAAGCCGTTTTCCCCTGCTTATTCGCCGTTTTCGTGGGCGGGGTGCATGTTGTCGCGCATTGGCGTATGATGTGCTGCATTATGGCTAACGGACTGACATACGCACGTAAAACCGCGTCCACGGAGGCGACGAAGCAGCTGGCCGAAACGCTGGCTCCGTATCTGCATCCGGGCGACGTGGTGGTGCTTTCGGGCGATTTGGGCGCCGGCAAAACCCAATTTGTGCAAGGCGTGGCTGCGGGCCTGGGCATTTCCGCCCAGGTCACCAGCCCCACGTTCAACATCCTGCTGGAGTACCACCAGGGGCGCATCCCGCTGTACCACTTCGACCTGTATCGCCTGGACGAGCAGGACGAGCTGGAGGACACGGGCTATTACGACACCATCGACGCGGATGGCGTGTCGTTCATCGAGTGGGGCGAAGTTCCCCGGCGCGCTGCCGTACGGCTACCTGGAGATCCGCATCCTGGTGACCGAGGACGGCGGCCGCCGTGTCTTTCGCGCACGCGTTGGGAAACCGCGCCCGCCAGCTGCTCACCGTGTGGGCCAACGACTCGAAGGCGCGTCTGTCGAAGACCACGGCCAGCGCCGGCGGCTTTCATCGTGCCAGGGGCGCCCCCATGAACACGGGCTCCATCCCCCGGTCAAGGTCGCGGAGGCCAAACCCACCGATTCGCCTGCGGAAACGCTTTAAACGCCCGCTGTCGCGCCCGATGCGGCGGATGGGCGCCGCGCGGCAAGCGGCGCCTCGCAGCGAAACCGGCCATATAGGAACCATATTCGAAAGCAAGGGGAGCACTGTGCCTGAAACCGCATATGCGTTGGCGTTCGATACGGCGAACGAGGTGATCTCCATCGGGCTGGGCCGTTTGAACGCCGCGGCATGCGCGGTGGAGCCGGTGGCCGCGGTGGAGGTGGCGGCGCATCGCGCGTCGAACACGCAGCTGCTCGTGCGGGTGGATGCCCTGCTGCGCGAGTCGGGCGTGGAGCGCGGCCAGCTGGCGTGCGTGTGCGTCGGCCGCGGACCGGGGTCGTTCACGGGCGTGCGCATCGCCATGGCACGGCGAAGGGCGCCGCGCAGGCCTCGGCGCCGCGCTGGTGGGCGTGTCGTCGCTCGACGTGGTGGCCTGGCATGCGTGGGCCTCGGGCGTGCGCGGCCGGCTGGCCGTGGTCGCCGACGCCATGCGCAAGGAAGTCTACCCCGTCCGCTACGCGCTCGATGATGCGGGCGCGCATCGCCTTGAGGCCGACCGCGTGGTGAAAGCCCAGGTGGCAGCCAGGAGCTGGTCGACGAAGCGTCTTCCGGCGCTGTGGTCGGCGCGTTGCAGCTGACGGGCGACGAACCGCGAAGTACGCGGAGCTGTTCGCCCCGCTGGCACGCTGCTGTCCGAGGAGCTGTGGGCGCCCACGGGCCGCGGGCTTTTGCTGGCGCTGCAGGACGCGTGGCGCACGGGCGCGGCAGACCCGCTGGACGCACAGCGCCACAACCCGGCGTTCTTGCTGCCGGTGTACACGCGCCTGTCGGATGCCGAGGAGAACGAGCGCATCCGCCTGGCGAAGAACGACCCGAAAAACCTTGCCACCGGCGTGCAGGACGCCGCGCCCCGTCGCGACCAGCGTGCCACCATGCACGACACGGCGGTGCTCAACGCGCGCCCCGACGAGCACGGCATCACGTACAAGCCGCTCGACGCCGCGCATGCCGAGGATGTTGCCGCAATGGAATCCCAGGTCATGGGCTCAGACGCGTGGAATGCTGCGCTTGTGGCCGATGAGCTTCCGCGCGCCGATCGCACCTGGTGGGCGGCCTATGCAAGCGGGGAAGGCCCCGATGCCGGACCCGCCGCGGGCTCCGAAGGCGCCTCTTCCGCGCGCGGAACCGTGCTGGTCGGCTATGCCGGCGGCATGGTGATCGATGGGCAGGTGCAGATCCTCAAGATCGGCACCGATCCGGCGTGGCGCCGCCGCGGCATCGCGCGTCAGCTCATCTCGCGCGTGGCCTCCGACGCCCGCGACCTGGGCGCCACCACGTCTTTCGCTCGAGGTGCGTGCTTCCAACGTCGGCGCGCAGGCGTTCTATGAATCGCTCGGCATGCATTCCATCGGCAAGCGCCCGCACTACTATTCCGACCGTGAAGACGCCGTCATCATGGAGGGCCCACTGCAGGGCGTCATCGGCTCCTCGGCCGTCGGCGGCGCCGCCGATGCGAAGGCGCTGCGCGCCGTCACCGAGGACGCCGGCGTGCAGGAATCCCCGGTCGATGTTGCCGGCATGACGCTGCGCGTGGATGAGGCGCATGACGCGCAGAAGACCGCCCAGCCTGCCGCGAAGCTCGAGCGCCCGCTCATCCTGGCCATCGAAAGCTCGTGCGACGAGACGGCCGCGGCCATCGTCGACGGCAAGGGCAACCTGCTCTCCGACGTTGTGGCAAGCCAGATCGACTTCCATGCGCGCTTCGGCGGTGTGGTGCCCGAGATCGCCAGCCGCAAGCACATCGAGGCCATTTGCGGCGTGTGCGACGAGTGCCTGGACGTTGCGGCGCAGCGCTTGGGCATGGAGCGTCTGACCTGGGCCGACCTTGACGGCGTGGGCGTCACGTACGCGCCTGGCCTGGTAGGTGCCCTGGTGGTGGGCGTGGCGTTCGCCAAGGGCGCGGCCTGGGCCGCCGACAAGTCGCTGGTGGGCGTGAACCACCTTGAGGGTCATATGTACGCCAACAAGATCGGCGCGCCCGATTTCGCCCCTCCAGCGGTGGTTTCCCTGGTCAGCGGCGGAAACACCATGCTCGTGCATATGCGCGGCTGGGGCGATTACCGCGTGCTGGGCGCCACCATCGACGATGCGGTGGGCGAGGCCTTCGACAAGGTGGCCAAGGCGCTGGGCCTGGGCTACCCCGGCGGCCCCGTGGTGTCGGCGCAGGGCGCCAAGGGCAACCCGAAGGCCATCGAGTTCCCGCGCGCCATGATGCACTCGGGCGACATGCGCTTCAGCCTTTCGGGCCTGAAGACCGCCGTGGTCACCTACATCAACAACGAGCGCGCCGCCGGGCGCGAGCTCAATGTGCCCGACATCTGCGCGAGCTTCGAGGCCGCCGTGGTGGACGTGCAGGTGAAGAAGGCCGAGATGGCGCTGCGTGAAACGGGGGCGCCCACCTTCTGCCTCGGCGGCGGCGTGGCGGCCAACCCCGTGCTGCGCGCGGCGTACGAGAAGTTGTGCAAAAAGATGCACGTGCGCCTGGTCATGCCCCCGCTTTCGGCCTGCGGCGACAATGCCGGCATGATCGCCCTGGTGGCGCTCGACCGCTTCCGCCAAGGGAAGTTCTACGGCCTTGAAACCGATGCGCAGGCGCACGCGGACCTAGAGCAAGAGTACTAGCAGCTCGCGCCCCGAGGCTTTGCGAACACGGCTCGTCGGCGTTTTGCCTGATGGGCGTGACTTTGCCGCTTGCGCCTTGCGCGGGTTGCGCGGCCGCGCCCCTTCGCTGACCCTCGGTCGCTGCGTCGTCGCAACCGCAGCTTGCGTGTTCGCTTCATGCCGAACGCGCGGCGCGGCTGCGCGAACAGCTATACTGGAATGTCGAACGAACGGCCCGCTCAGGGCCAGCTTGATGATCGCGCCCGGGTTCGCCGGGCGTGCACGATACGCAAGGAGCAGTACCGCATGGCCATCGATACCGCCACCGGCAAGGAAGCGCCGGCAGAGATCTCGTCCGAACGCGTAAAGGACATCTTCTCCACCATCGCGAAGAAGTACGAGCGGTTCAACGCCGTCTCCAGCTTCGGCGCTTATAAAACGTGGCTGGCGGGCATGATGAAGCAGGCTCCCATCAGCGCAAACGATGACGTGCTCGATATCGCGGGCGGAACGGGCGACGTCACCTTCACCGTGGCCCGCACCAAGCACCCGAGCCATATCCAGTGCACCGATTTGGTCAACGAGATGCTGGACGTGGCCCGCGCGCACTACGCCGACGGCGCTGCCGACGGTGTGCCGGTGGATTTCGAGGTGGTGGACGCGCAGGAGATCCCGTACGCCGATGCCAGCTACGACGCCATCACCATGGCGTACGGCATCCGCAACATGCCCGACCGCCCGCGCGCGCTGTCGGAGATGCATCGCGTGCTCAAGCCCGGCGGCAGCCTGGTGTGCCTGGAGTTCTCAACGCCGCCGAACGCCGTATGGCGCGCGCTGTACGGCTTCTACCTCAAGCACCTCATCCCGTTCTGGGGCGGCCTGATCACGGGCGACCGCGACGGCTTCGTGTACCTGTCGAAGTCCATCAAGGCATTTCCCAACCAGCAGGGCCTGGCCCGCATGATGGAGGACGCCGGCTTCACGGATGTCACCTGGAAGAACTACACCGGCGGCATCGCCGCGGTTCACGTGGCGAAAAAGCCCGAATAGCGCCGATTCCGTAAGGTCCCGACTGCAACGATCGAAAGCCCGCCACCGGCGGGCTTTCGTGTTCCCTGATCTCGGTTTCAGTCAACTTTAAGGGTGCCTTCGTAGTATCTAGCCTCGAAATGTTCCCCGAGCGTGGGCCGTTGGGCCCTTGGGAGGAAACGATGGCTTCATTCACCGACACCTTTGAACGCAAAGAGGTCAAATACCGCTTAAACGCGAAGCAGCATCGCGAAGTGCTCGACGCGCTGGCCGGGCGCATGGCCGCCGACGAGTACGGCCGCACGCGCATCACTAGCCTGTATTTCGACACGCCGACGCGCGACCTGATCGCGCGCAGTTTGAAAAGCCCCTGTACAGGAGAAGCTGCGCCTGCGTTGGTACGGCACGCCAACTTCGGGCGAGCGCGTGTACGTGGAGATCAAGAAGAAGTACGACGGCATCGTGTACAAGCGCCGCGTGGGATGTTCGCTGGCGGCGGCGTATGCGTACCTGATGGGGCGCGTGCCCTACGAGAACGCTTTGCGCGCAGAACCCGTTGGCCGATCAGTTGCAGCAGGACGAGGCGCTCACGCTGCACAGCATCCAGATCGCCCGTGAGATCGATGCGTTCGCGGTGCGCTACCGCAACCTGCGCCCTTCCATGTACATCGTGTGTGAGCGCACGGCGTACGCCCCGGTGCCGGGCGCCGACGCTGAAGGGCTGCGCATCACGTTCGACTCGGGCGTCGCGTATCGCGACGTGCTGGCAGGCGAGCGCGAGGCGGGCAGCGCCTTCCATCCGCTTCTGGGCCTGGGCGAGACGATCATGGAGGTTAAGACCGCCGGCGCTTACCCGTCCTGGCTTGTCGAGGTGCTCGGCGGGTGCCAAGCGTATCCGTCGTCGTTCAGCAAGTACGGCGCCGCTTACCAGGAGTGCGAACGCGTCGCCGGCGTCCGTTCAACTCGCGGCGCTTTTCCATCCCTGACCTCCCGAAAGGATGATCGTTGTGCTTGATTCCGCGCTCTCCTCGGTCTTCGGAACGGCCGATTCCCTGGTGGCAAGCGTGTCCACCGTGCAGTTCCTCATGTGCTGCGCCGCATCTATCGTGCTCGGTGCGGCCGTGGCCTGCATCTATATGTTCCGTCATAAGTACTCGAAGAACTTCGTGGTGACCCTGGCGCTGCTGCCGCTTATCGTGCAGATGGTGATCACCCTGGTCAACGGCAACCTTGGCGCGGGCATCGCCGTCATGGGCGTGTTCAACCTGCTGCGGCAAGCGCTTCCGACGTGGAGTATGCGTCGTTCGAGGAAGTTGCGGCGGCGTTTGACGAAAGCGCCCTTGACCTGGACTATTCAAGCGCGACCTTGATGCATCCTATGATGCGTCGTCGGCGACCGTCATCACGCTTTCCTTCGATTCTACTAGCGTGCAGGGGGCGGGCGCTCAAGCGAGCGCCGCTGGTGTGGTCATCTCGTCGGCGGGCACGTACGTGGTGTCGGGTGAGCTGACCGAGGGGCAGCTGCTGGTCGATACCGGCGACGACGATAAGGTGCAGCTGGTGCTGGCTGGCGCGACCATCCACAACGAGGACGGCCCGGCGATTTATGTGCGCAACGCGGACAAGTGCTTCGTCACCTTGGATGCGGGGACGGAGAACAATCTGTCCGACGGGTCGTTGTATGCGTTGGAAGATGATTCCGACGAACCGTACGCCACGCTGTTCAGCCTCTGTGACCTGACGCTGAACGGGTCCGGGACGATGAACGTGACGAGTGCGTACCGCCATGCGGTATGCTCGAAGGACGACTTAGTCGTTGTATCCGGCACGTACAACATCAGCGCTGTGGAGGATGGTTTGCGCGGCCATGATAGCGTGAAGGTTCGCGATGGCGTCTTCACCATTCAGGCTGGCGGCGACGGCATCAAGTCGAACAAGGACGACGATCCGACAAAGGGTTTCGTGAGCATCGATGGCGGCGCGTTCGATATCAAGCTGGCGACGATGCGGTGCAGGGCAAGACGCTCGTCCGCCTTGCGGGCGGATCGCTGACGGTGGCGGCAAATGACGATGCCTTCCATTCCGATCTAGAGATGCATTTGATGGGTGCCTCGATAGAGGCCAGCGCGGGCGACGACGCGTTCCATGCGGAGACGAAGCTGACCGTGGACGGCGGAACCGTGAACGTGACCAGCTGCAACGAGGGTTACGAAGCGGAGAAGGTCTACGTCAACGGCGGCGATACGCACATCGTGGCAAGCGACGATGGCGTGAACGCCAGCGCCGCCGACCTGTCCGATGACGCGGATGCCGATACGGTGAGCAGCACGCTTCCCAATGGCGGCACTCCCGGTGCGCTCGGCAAGGGCGGCTGGGCCGCGACGCCGGATGCCGGTGGCCAGGCTCCTGCAGGTGCGCGGCAGGGCGGGCAAGCCCCGATTCCGCCGCCCAACAGGATGGGCGGCCCCGGGCGCCGCAGGTGTCCAACAGGGTGGCCAGGCCCCCGACGCCGCCGGTGCGCAGCAGGGTGGAAGTGCGCCCGAGCCTCCGGCGGGCGATAACGCCGGCGGCGCAGGCGGCGTTATCGATCCCAGACAACAGGGCGGCGACCCTGCGGCCGGCGGCGGCGTGGGCCAGGCGGATAACAGCTGCCTCATCCAGATCAATGGCGGCTACGTGGTGGTCGACTCCGTCGGCGATGCCATCGACAGCAACGGCAACGTCGAGGTGACGGGCGGCGTGCTGCTGGTCTCCGGGCCCACCAGCGATGGCGACGGCGCGTTCGACTACGATGGCAGCGCGACCATCAGCGGCGGCACCGTGCTCATGGTCGGCTCCACGGGCATGGCGCAAAGCTTCACCGGCGGCACGCAGGCCTTCGCCATGGCCTCGGCAAGCGGAGAGGCCGGCCAGAGCGTGTGCGTGGTCGACGGTAGCGGCAACGTGGTGACGTCGTTCACGGCGACCAAGCGTTTCGGCATGGTGTTGACTTCCAGCCCGGCTTTTGCGGAAGGCGGCGAATATGCCCTGGTCATCGGCGGCGAGGTGGCGAATGCCAACGCCGACGGCTACACGGATTCCGGCGCGGTGAGCGGCGGCAGCGAGACCGCCATCACGGCCAGCTGCACGGCATCCGCGGGCGTGGGCGGCGCGGGCGGCATGGACGCTGGCGGTGCGAACGGAGCCGGCGGCATTGGCGGCGCGGGTGGCCCGGCCGCAGGCGGCGGCAAGTAGGAGATTCGGGTCCGGCAGGAGCCCGTCCCCTAAGCGACGCTTAGAGGACGGGCTTGTCCGTCTGGTTCGCCCGCACGCTTCCTGGGTTGGTTGGCGCCGCGCTTCGCCGGACGGACAAGCGTCCGCCTCCGTTTTCAAGCGTCCGGCGTGGGGCCTTGGCGCGCCGCCGTTTACGGCGGGGGTTTGCGGAGTTCTCAAGCACTCCACCATGATGGAGTACAATGAAGGCAAAGGACCCGGTGAACCGGAAAGGCGATGCCGAATGAGCGAGCTGAGAACCCCCGAGGTGGAGGATCTGCTGACCGTGTTCTCAAAAATCCAGGACAAGGACGACATCTTCCTGCTGCTTGAAGATCTGTTCACCATCCGCGAGATTCGCGAAACCTCGCAGCGCCTTGCCGTTGCGCGCCAGCTTGACGCCGGCAATTCATACGCTTCCATCGAGAAGGCCACGGGGGCGTCGGCAACCACCATCGCCCGCGTGTCGAAATGCCTGAGCTACGGCGCCGGCGGCTACACCATGGCGCTCAACATCCTGGACGACGCCCGCAAAGGGAAGTAAGTCCCGAGCGGCGGGACGGGGTCGAGGCTTTCCGGCGCGTCCTGTGCGGCAGGGAGCGCAATCGGCATCTGCTGTCGAGTCCCTTGCACCGCGCTCGCCGTCCGATCTCTTGCACCGCGCCCGCCATCAAGCTCCCTGCAGCGCACCCGTTGCGAACCCCCATCGATACGGCTGCACCGAAGCCCGCTGTCCTCCTTCGAGGGCGGCGGGCTTTCTGTTTCGGCGCCTGCACATCCCCTGACATCGGGCGAATGCGCCGTTCGGATGCGCGAAATGCAGCTGATGCGAAGCTCGCATGGGGGATGCTCTCGCACAATATCATCCTTGCGTGAGAATAAGCTAGCGTGGAGAAGCCATGGCGTTGCGCCTGAAAAGTTCACCATGTATTACAATGCCCGATGGCAAATTGCAATCAACGTGCCCGCAAGGGTGTCTCAGAGGTGTCACATGGTTCGTCCCCGTCCGCAAATCGATCGTCGCCTGTTCGTTTCGGCAGCTGCGCTGTTCGGCGCATCCACAGTGCTCGGTACGGTTCCCGCTTGGGCCGATGACGAGGATGACAAGGAAAAGGGCTCCGACGAAAAGAGAAGCCCGACGAGCCCGATGCCGAGGAGAAGCTGGCGCAAGCCGATGCCGTGTATCAGCGCGTGGCGTCGCTGCAAAACGAGCTGGCAGAGGCGGCGCAGGCTTACTACCAGGCGCTTGACGAGCACGAGGCCGCGGTGAACGCCGTCGACGACGCCCAGCGCCGCATCGACGAGGCATCCACGCAGATCGACACGCTGCAGGATCGCCTGGCCAAACGCGCCGTGGGCATGTACAAGGCTGGCAAGTTCACCGTCATCGACTTGCTCATGGGATCGGCGTCGTTCAAGGAATTCGCCACGGGCCTGGACATGTACGATGCGCTCAACGAGAACGACGAGCGCATGATCGAGGAGGCCCAAGGCCCTGCGCGACCAGGTAGCCGCTGACAAGGAGCAGCTTGAGCTGCAGGAACAGGTGGCGAAGGAGGCGGCCGAGGAGGCAGAACGCGTCAAGAACGAGGCGCAGAGAAGGTGGCCGCCATGCAGGCCATTCTCCAGCAGCTTGATGAAGAGGCGAAGGCGGCGTTGGAATCCATGCAGGATCGCGACCGCGCCCAGGCGGCGCAGGCGTCATCGATGCAGGTCAGGCGCGCGTATGCATATAACATCCGTCGGTGCCCATCCCGGCGAACGGCTCGGTGGTGGATTATGCTCTCTCGCGCATCGGCTGCCCGTACGTGTGGGGCGCCGAAGGCCCGGAGACGTTCGACTGCTCAGGGTTGGTGCGCTGGGCGTATCTGCAGGCGGGGATCTCGCTGCCGCATCAAACGGAGTCGCTGTACTATGCGGCGGCGGCGCAGCTGCCCGTGGAGGACGCCCAGCCCGGCGATGTGCTGTGGATCAGCTACGGCGACGGGTACAACGGCCATGTGGCGATCGCCTGCAACGAGGGCGGCACGCATTACGTGCACGCCCCCCACCTTCGGTGCCTTCGTGCGCGACACCGACCCGCTGTCTTGGGCGGGTTTCACCCACGCGCTGCGCTTCGCGTAAGGGGCGCGGTTGCGTGCGGCTGGCGAAAGGGTCGGCGCTCGCCGAGCGCGCAGCGCCTCGCGAAAGCCCGGTTACTTCGCGTTTCTCGCGAAGATCTCCAGCACCAGCTGCAGACGGGTGCCCTAGCGGCAACGGGTTCTGCTTGAGAAATCGCGGTACCTCGCGAAGCGGCAGCGTGAACACCTCGATAAAGCTCGCCGTGTTCGGGATGAGCCGCCTCGTCCTTCTCCACCTGGGCGAACACCGTCTGCACGCTTTCGTCGCTCATGCCGGTGGACGAATGCCCGGCCTGCGGCAACAGCTCCACCGCGCCTTCCGGGATGTCGGTGCGCAGACCGTAACCCGTTTCCTCGCGCAGCTCACGGTCCACGGCCACGGCGAGGTCCTCGCCGGGCTCCACCAGGCCCGCGGGCAGGCCGACCACCCAGCTGTTCAGCGGATAGCGGAACTCGCGGATGAGCACCAGGTTGCCGTCGCGCGTGATGGGCACGATGGACACGGCGTCGGCTGTGCGCTTGCCGCTGGTGCCGGCGGCCTGTTCGGCCGCGGCAACGGCTGCAGCGCCGAAATCGTCCGCGCCCTCGTCGATCGCCGCGATGGCCGTGTTGCTGCGCGCCTCAAGGCGCGCCAGCTCGGCGCGGTACGCCTCCAGGCCCTTGCGCGAGGCCGCTTCATATATGTAGTCGCTGCCGTCGGGCAGCACGTACGTGAGAATGTACTTCTTGATCCAGCCGTCGGACACTTGCTCGATATGCTTCAGCTGCGGGGTTTCGCGCATGGCGGGTTCCTTCCTGTCGATTAACGACATGGTAGCGCAAGCGCCACGACCTCGCGCGGCGCGCTTGCGGCGGAGTGGGGAGCGCTGCCGCAGCGAGCGGCGGGTTCGATCGCGGCGAGCCGATTTGCGCCCGGCAGTTTCCCGCTTAAACGCTGGACCGCCGCGGTGGGAAGCCGCGGCGGTCCTCTGCGATGCGGGGAGGGGACCCCGCGATGGGCTTTGCCGTCCGGGATGGGAGACGGGGCGGCAAAGCGGCGCCGATGGGAAGACGGCGTCTTGGGAATCGGCGGGACGTGGGCGAGAACCCCTGCGCCCCGCGCGCCAAGCGGGAGTGGGAGACTCCGCTTGGCCGGATCGCGAATGGGAGGGCGCGATCCGTAAAGGGAAGGGATAAGGAACGGTTCATATAGTAGGAGCGCCGCCTGAAAGAAGCCTTAAAGAAGCATGAACGCCGCGTGGAGTTGGGCAGCGGACCGCTGGGTTCGCGCCTGCGCGACGCTTGCGGGCGGCTCGCCGGCCCTGCGCCTGCTCGCCACGGGCCTTGGAACCGCGGCGCGGTTTGCGGCTTCCCTCGGCCCCTCAAGTTCCCGTATCGTGACGCGAAAATGACGTGAAGGTAACGCGTTAGCACTCTCACTTGCAGAGTGCTAACGCAGGGTCTATAACGATAACTGTTCAAAGGAACGGTCCCGGAGCGGGGCCGCAACGAAAGCAACCGAAACGGCGGCAGAACAACCTGCCGGCCCGTTCGCAAGTTCGACGGTCGTTGCGCGATGCGGCGCAATTGCCCGCCTGGCAAGCGGATCGGGCAAGGTGCCCGACCGGGGATTGGCCGGCGCCGGGCAGCGCGTTTCGCCCCAAGAAACGGAGATGACGATGATGTCCATGTTGGTACCTCGTTCTAATCGCTTCCTCAACGATCTTATGACCGACCCGTTCGACAACTTCTTCGGCACTATGGCGGCGCCGAGCGTGAAGACCACGCCGAACCTGATGCGCACCGACATCCGCGAAAACCGAGACCGGTTTCGAGCTGACCATCGACCTGCCGGGCTTCGACAAGGAAGGCGTGCAGGCCGAGCTGAAGGACGGTTATCTGACCGTCACGGCCGAAACCAAGCAGGAGACCGAGGACAAGAAGGGCACCTATGTGCGCCAGGAGCGCTTCAGCGGTAAGTGCAGCCGTACCTTCTACGTCGGCGACGACATCGAGGAAGGCGACATCAAGGCCAAGTTTGATAACGGCACCCTGCAGATCGACGTGCCGAAGAAGGTCGCCAAGCCCGAGCCCGAAACCTCGCGCTCCATCTCGATCGACTAGCCGGGTCGAGCAGCGATTTCGGAACGGCTCTTCCTGGTCCCTCGAACCTTTTCTCAACTCACCTCCTTACGAAAGCCCCTGTCGCGGCATGTCCGCGGCGGGGCTTTCCGCGTTCCTTTGCCCCTTTCTCACCTGCGTAAACGCAAAGTTTACCCCGCGGGGGTACTAGGCGTGCGCGCTTGTGCTGGCGCATGATGTGCGCGTTGGATGGGGCCGTGGAGGGCCCCGCGGCAAGTCCGGCGGGTGAGGCACGGCGCAACGCGTCGCTTTCGCCAGCATGCGGCCGTTATCCGGTTGCGGACGTCTTCCTCGAGCGTCGTCGCACCCGCCGGGCTTGCCGAAGGTTTCAAGGAAAAGGAGAGGAACGAATGGCTGAAGACGAGAAGATCTCCCAGCCCGGCGAGGGCGCGCAAGCGCCTTCCCCGAGGCGCAAGGCCAAGCGCGGCTGGATCATCGGCGGCGTCGTGGCTGCCGTGATCGTGGTGGCGGGCGCGGGTTTCTGGGTGTGGCACGAGACGCCCAGCTTCTGCAACTCCATTTGCCACAGCCCCATGGACAGCTACGTCGACACGTACTACAGCGGCGACCAGGGCATGCTGGTGACCGCGCACGCCGAGGCGGGCAACAACTGCCTGAGCTGCCATGAGCCCGTGATCACCGAGCAGGTGGGCGAGGTCATGAAGTGGACCTCCGACGACTATCCCATGACCGCCGACGGTACGAAGCTGGCCGATGGCGCCGACATGGCCAGAGAGGAGTTCTGCGCCAAGAGCGGCTGCCACGACATGGACGACGTGGTCGCCAGCACCTGGGGCTTCGAGGGCAACGACGAGCAGTACAACCCTCATAGCAGCCACCAGGACCTGGCGCTTGAGTGCGGCGACTGCCACAAGGCTCACGAGAAGAGCGTCCTCATGTGCAACCAGTGCCACAAACTGAACATGCCCGAGGGATGGGAGGCCCCGAATGCAGCATAACGGACTCGACCGCCGCACCTTCCTCAGGGCGCGGGCATCACCGCCATCGGCGCCGCCGCCATGGGTGCGCTGACCGGCTGCGGCAACGGCTACACCGTCCCCGCCGGCGAGGAGCCGGTAAACGCGAGCGCCGGCCAGGTGCCCGGCACGCCCAGCTGGCTGGGCCAGGCTCCCGAGGTCGCCGAGCGCGACATCACCGAGACCATCGACGCCGAGGTGCTGGTCGTGGGCTGCCGCACCGCCGGCCTGCCCGCCGTCATCTCCGCCGCCGAGAACGGTGCGAAGGTGCTCGGCATCGACCGCACCTCCACCGTGCTCGCCCCGCGCGAGGACATCGGCGCCATCGACTCGAAGCTGCAGCTTGCCTCGTTCGACGAGTACCCGCAGTTCAAGATCGACAAGATGGAGGCCATGGAGGACATCGTCCGCTATGCCAACGGCTTCATCAACTACGACCTGGTGAAGGTGTGGGCGAACGAATCCGGCTCCCTGATCGATTGGCTCACCGAGATCGTCGAGCGCGACGGCCGTCTGGTCATGCAGTTCGAAGGCTCCGTCGGCACGGAGGGCCAGGGCGCGCGCGACAAGGCGTGGGCTACCGGCCACAGCCCGAACAAGACCGACAAGGGCAAGGAGGACAAGGACTTCAACTTCGGCGTGTCGCTCTAAGGAGTACGCCGAGGAGAAGGGCGCCGAGTTCCGCTGGTCCACCGAGCTCATCAAGCTGGAGCAGGACGAGAGCGGCCGTGTGGTCGGCATTATCGCCCGCGATGTGAACGACCGTCATTACATCCGCATCAACGCCAGCAAGGGCGTCATCTTGGCGACGGGCGGCTACGGCAACAACCTGAGATGATGGAGGCACGCCAGCCTTGGAACCAGAAGATGCGCATCTCCATCGGCCGTAACGGCACCGGCGGCAACCCCACGGGCGACGGCATCAAGGCCGCGTTGTGGGCCGGCGGCCAGATGGACCCCATCGGCGCCGCATGCATGTTCAACCGCGCGGCCGTCAAGCCCGACGAGAAGGCGGGCGACGGCATCGTGGGCGAGTGGTACTGGTTCGGCGAAAGCAGCCCTTCCTGAAGCTGAACCTGAAGGGCGAGCGCTTCTGCAACGAGAGCGGCCCCTACGACTACATGCTGCACTCCACCATCATGCAGCCCGGCCACACCTACTGCGACATCTTCGACAGCGACTATGTCGAGCAGGTCAAGCAGATGAACGAGGTGGGTTGCTGCCGCCTGTACCCGTTCGATAACGGCAGCCCGTCGAACATGAGCATCAACCTGATGCCGAAGATGTTCTTCGATCCGCTGCTGGAGAAGGGTTATCTGCAGAAGGCCGACACCCCCGAGGAGCTGGCGCAGAAGCTGAACATCCCTGTGTCCAACTTCGTATAGACGTTCAACCGCTACAACCAGATGGCGGAGAACGGCAAGGACGAGGACTACAACAAGGAGCCCTACCGTCTGATGCCGCTGAAGACCCCGCCGTACTACGGCATCCGCACCGGCGCATGGTTCCTGGCCACGCTCGACGGCGTGCGCATCGACACGAACATGCACCCCTTCCGCGAGGACGGTTCCGAGATCGAGGGCCTGTACATGGCCGGCGACTGCTCGGGCGGCTTCTTCAGCACCAGCTACCCGAACTTGTTCACGGGCCTGGCCTGCGGCCGCACCATGGTCGAAGGCCGTCGCCGGCATGCTGGCGGCAACCGGGCAGGCGTAGGGCCTGCCGGTGTCCTGCGGGTTCGCGGATCGCGAATGCCGCTGTGCGCGAACCTATGGAGCGCCGTGCGCCTTCGGGTGCGCGGCGCTTTCCCGTTGTCGGTGGGTGCGACGTTGGCGCGTGGCGACGAGGGCTGTCGCAAGGTAAGACGGGCTGCCAGCTACCAACGGATGTGAATCGCAGCATGCTAGAATGGGATGCATGACGAAGAAGATGACATACGGCGAAGGCCAAGCTGTGAACGTCCACGAGAAAGCCGCCGATGTGCATACCGAAGCCGGTCGCGCTAACGTGCGCGACTTATTCACGCCGGCGTTCTGGCGCTCGTTCGCCGCGCTGTCGCTGGTGCTTTCCGTCTCATCGTTTATGAACGTGTCCGTGTTCCCGTTCTTCGACGGGGTGTTCACCTACGCGCGTGACATATCCATCACGGCTAACGCGGCGGTGCTCATAGCTGTCGGTTTGCTGGCGACCTTCCGACCTGCGCTTTTGCATGTGCGGGCGTTGAACGCGGGCGCCCTTGCCCTTACGGCGGCAGGCTGCGCCCTTCCATTGGCGCTGGGGTTGGGAAGCGCGCCGTTGCTGGTGCTGACGTCGTGCGCGTTGGCGGTTGGACGCGCCTGGTGCGCGTTGACCGCGGGCATCGCCGCGTCGCGGCTGTCCACCGCTCAGGCAAGCGTGCTGATCCCGCTGGCGTTCGTGGCGCAGGCTGTGGCGTCGGCGTTTGCGTGGCTTTGCCTGTGTGGGTGGGCATGGTGTTCTTCCTGGCGACTCCCCTTCGCCGCATGGGCCCTGTCGTGGCGCGATGCGCGTCCTGTGCTCGAACAGACGCAGGCCGGCGAGGCGCCGCACGATTTCTCGGTCACACGCCCGTCGTCGTTTTTGCCGCTGGCAAGCCAGCTGTTCGTATGCCTGTTCCTGTTCCGCGTGGCGTTCGGCTGTTCGTTGCGCTTCGGCGAGGTCGGCGGCGCGCCGTTGTCCTCGTTTTTCGTGATCCTGCCCGTGGCGATGGTGGCCGTTTGGGCGCTGCTGTCCGAGAGGCGTTTCCCCGCCGATTTGCTCGTGCAGGTGTCGGTGCTGCTCATCGTGGCGGGCTTCTTGGCCATGACCATGGACCTGCCGCACTCGAGCACCGCAACGGTGCTGCTGCTGTCCACGGGCAACATGCTGTTCGACATGGTTGCATGGGCGGTGCTTATCGCGGTGGCGGCGCGCAACAGCCGCGGCGCGGTGGCGGCGTTCGCGTGGGGCCGCGGCGTTTCGAGCCTGGGGTCTACGCTGGGTGCGACGCTGGGCGTGCACGCGAATGCGCTGGCCGGCATGGGTACGCCGCTGTTCGATCTGTTCGCCGCGGCGCTGATTTTGCTGTTCGTCGGCTATGCGCTCATCGGGCTGCGGCGGTTCAGCTTCCGAGAGGTCATCGACGGCGTGACGCCGGTCGAGACGGCGGTGGCCGAGGCGCCGAAGGCCACGTTCGACGAGCGCTGCCAGGCGCTGGCCGACGAGTACGGCCTGACCCCGCGTGAGCTCGAGGTGTTCCAAATGCTTTCGCCCGCGGCCGCGACCGCGCGTACATCCAGGAGCAGCTGGTGGTGTCGCGCAACACGGTGAAGGCGCACGTCAAGCACATTTACGCGAAGCTGGACATCCATTCGCACCAAGACCTGATCGACCTGGTGGAAAAGAGGTGGGGGCAACCGTTCGCGGCCGAGCGCCCGCGGTTGCCGCGCCTAAAGGAGAGGTGATGCTTGCATGAAGCTGGTTGGACTGATCTCGGATACGCATGGGCGCCTGCCCGATGCGGCGCTGGGCGCTTTGGCGTATTGCAACCATATCATCCATGCGGGCGATATCTGCGACCCCGGCATTTTGCGCGAACTGCAGATCATGGCGCCCACCACGGCGGTGCTGGGCAACAACGACTACGATGAGTACGGCAAGAATGTGACCCGATTCGCCTATCCGGTCATCGACGGCGTGCGCTTTTGGTGGCGCACTATCCCAACGATGCCCGTATCGGTTTCAACGGCTCGCGGGCCATCGCGCCGGGGGGACCCGTTGCCGCAGGTGTGCGTGCACGGGCATACCCCATATCCCCGAAATCCTTACCGGCCGCGACGCGTACCCGGCCAGCCTGTTCATCTGCCCGGGAAGCTGCAGCCGCCCGCGCGGCGGGTTCCCGGCGTCGGTCGGCTTCATCGAGCTGGAAGCGGGCCGCGTGCGAGCTGCCCGCGTGGAATCGCTCGAAGGCGAAGTGCTGCTGGAGATGGGGTAAGGAAAGCGATGCGGCCGCCCAATCGGGCGGCCGCATGCGTGTTGCCAGCAATCCCCCCCACGGAAACGAAAAGGGCCGAGCTTTTGCTCGACCCGGGGTGGAACGCTCTCGTTTGCCTGCAGCTTAGAACTGCTTGAACACCTTGGCGGGAGCGCCGCAGATCGGGCACTTCTCGGGGGCGGCGGAACCCTTCTCGATGTAGCCGCAGCCCGGGCACAGGAAGTAGGGAGTCGTCATCGGCGGCGTCGATGTTGTTGTACGCCTGCAGGTACAGCTCGGCGTGCACGGCCTCGGCCAGCTTGGCCTTGGTGAACACCTGGACGGCCTTGTCGTTGCCCTCCTCCTGGGCCTTCGCGATGAAGCCCGGGTACATGTCGGAGGTCTCGAAGATCTCGCCGTTGGCGGAGGCGATCAGGTTCAGATCGATCTCCTCCAGCTCGGGGGCGTCGGCCGTGGGGCGCTCGTAGCCCGGCTCAAGCTCCTCGACCAGGCCGGCCTCCAGGCGGATGTGCACCTGCTCGGCGGCGCTGGTGGCCTCCCACAGGCGGCCCAGCTGCTCGTAGCCCTTCTCCTTGGCTAGCTTGGCGCAGGCGGCGTACTTGGCGGAAGCGCCTGTCTCGCCGCACACGGCGGCCTTCAGGTTCTCCAGCGTGGTGCCGACCTGGCAGGTTGCGCCGGCGATGCGGTTGAAGTTGGAGGAATTCTCTGCAGTGGGCAGCTCGGTGCGCTTATTCATGGTGATACTCCTTCTCGTCTGAAGTAGTGGTTCTGCTTGGAATCATTAATGAGAATCAATCTCAATAGCTATAGAATACCCGGCCCTCCGCCCGAGCGCAAGCGCCAATCGGCCGCAACAGCTCGGCTCCGCACAACCGCCACACGGATAGCCGCGGGTAACTTTATGGAGAACTTGTAGTGAAAGTTAACCCCAGTTGCCTGCATGGTTGCCAAATTGTTGCGTACGGTATACTTCCTTCGTTTTGTATATCACGGGTAACTTCGGGAGCCAGAAGTCGTTGCCCACGGTCTCGTCCGGGTATGCGGTCTTGGCACGCGGCGGGTCCGCGCTGCTCCGCCGTTTATCGGAAACGGGATCGATCATAGAGGCGAATCGGGAAGGATGCCTCATGGGAGAAGAACTCAAGGGAAGGCGCGTCGTGCGCTCGGGTCTTGCGTTGACGCTGGTGGGAACGTTGATGGTTCCCACGACCGCGGCGTTTGCGGCGGACTCCGACGATAGCGCCCAGCCTTCGACGGCAAACGCCGTCGAGCAGGCGATGCAGCAGGCCGCCGCGGATGCGGACGGCAAGGCAACGTTACCATCATCGTGCAGCTGGAGGACGGCGCGGGCGCACGCGGTGTTAGCTTGTTCAGCCGCGTGATGGGGACGGTGAACCAGGACCGTCACAACTACTTCAAGAATCAGATCCGCGATATGGTGGAGCAGGAACAGGGGCAGGAGCAGGAGCAGGGCTTCAGCCTGTTCGGCCTGCTGGGCGATGGCAATTCCTCGTCGGAGGATGCCGCGCGCGACGCCGGCGATGCGGAGCAGCCCGAGTTCCAGGAGCTCTACGACTACTACCACGCCATCGACGGCTTCGCCATCAAGGCGCCCGCCAACCTGCTTAAAACCATCCAGGACCTGGACGGTGTGAAGAACGCCTTCATCGAGAAGGGCTACGAGGTCCCCGCCGACCAGGGGATGCAGGATGCGCCCGCCAACCAAACCTCGCTCGACATGACCGCCGCCGACCAGATCAAGCAGAAAGGCGACGGCCAGCTCATCGCCATCATCGACTCCGGGCTCGACGTGAACCACTCCGCCTTCAAGGGCGACCTGGACGATTCCAATCTTGCCGAAACGGAATCCGGCGTCAACGGCAAGATGACGAAGATGGGCGAGGGTAAGAACGGCCGCTACGTAAGCGAGAAGATCCCCTTCGTGTACGACTACGCCGACCATGACAGCGACGTCGACCAGGGCTCGCTGTCCGGCATGGACCATGGCACGCACGTCGCCGGCATCATCGGCGCGAACGCCGGCGAGGTCCGGGGCACGGCGCCCGATTCCCAGATCGCCATGCTGAAGGTCAGCTGCAACCCGACGGTACCATCTACGACAGTCTCGCTGCTTGCCGCGTTCGACGACGCGGTGGTGCTGGCTCCCGATTCCGTGAACGTTTCGCTTGGCAGCGACGCCGGCTTCTCCGATGCCGCGGCCGCAACGTACGGCGACGCCATCAATAGCCTGACGGCGACGGGCGCGTCGGTGAACATGGCCGCCGGCAACTCGTACACGTCGGGTTACAAGAACAAGTCCGGCAGAACAAGCCCTACGCCTCCGACCCCGACAGCTCCGTGCTGTCGTACCCGTCCGCCATGCCGGGCACCGTGGCCGTGGCCAGCGTGAACAACGCCGAGGCATCGCCTGCGTTCAAAGCGGCCGATGGCACGGTCATCCCTATATCGAGGCGAACAACCAAAGCTACTGGGGCTCCCCTGAAGTTCTCGGCGCTTGAAGACGGCTCGTACGAGTACGTCGACGGCGGCGTCGGCGACGCGGCGGACGTGGAGAGGCTGAAGGAAGCGTATCCCGACGGCATGGACCGTAAGACGATTGTGCTGGTCAAGCGCGGTGCGGCTTCCGACGGTTCGACCTGACGTTTGCCGACAAGGTGAACAACATCGGCGCCCTGTCGCCGTTCGCCGTGGTCATCTACGACGATCGCGACGAGAAGCTCAGCTCGTTCTCCATTAACAGCGATGATACCACCGCCATCATGGTGACGAAGGCTTCCGGCGAGGCCTTGCTGGCGGCCGCCGACAAGCGCATCGTGAAGGGAATCCGGCCTGACGACCGCCTCCGCCACCGCGTTCACCATGAGCGATTTCAGCAGCTGGGGACCCACGACGAACCTGAAGATCAAACCCGAGGTGACGGCGCCCGGCGGCAACATCTATTCCACGGTGCCGAACAACGACTACGATTACAAGTCGGGCACGTCCATGGCAACGCCGCAGGTCGCCGGCATCTCGGCGCTGGTGCGCGAATACGTGGAGTCCGACAGCAAGTTCGCCTGGTACTCGGATTCCGCGAAGAGCACGCTCGTCTCGCAGCTGCTCATGTCCACCGCCTCCCCCATCGCCGACCCGATGGTCGACGAAGGCCCTGAAAACGTACTACAGCCCCCGCTTCCAGGGCGCCGGCCTGGTGAACGCGAAGGCGGCGACCACCACGCCCGTGTATCTGACGTGCGAGGACTCGGACAACGACCGTCCGAAGGGCGAAATGGGCGAGTCGGCCGACGGTTCGTGGAGCTTCACGCTGAAGCTGAACAATCTGACCAAGCAGGAGCAAACCTACACGCTCGATGCGGCGGCGATGTCCGAGCAGATCGCGAACGGCGTGTTCACGGGCAGCGACTACAACTGGACGGGCCGTGGCATCAAGGTGAGCTTCGGCGGCGATGCGCAGGGCGGAACCATCACCGTCCCCGCCAACGACCCGGACAACAATCTGGGCGGAAGCGCGACGCTCGTCGTCAACGTGACGGCGGATAGCGCGTTCAAGTCGTTCGTTGCGGAAAACGCTTCGAACGGCGCCTATGTCGAGGGCTTCGTGAAGCTGGCGGCGCAAAACGGCGGCGTCGACCTGTCCGCACCCTTCCTGGGCTTCTACGGCGACTGGGATAAGCAGCCTGCCATCGATGCGGCGGCCGGAAGCGGCGACGAGCACATCGTCGGCAGCTCACTCATGAACCAGAGCACGTCGAAATCTCTTGGCAAGAACCCCTGGACAAAATGGAAGCGCCGACCTGTCGAAGGCGGTCGTCTCCTCGTCGCCGGCAACCGATGCCCCGACGCGCCTGGTACCGTTCACCACCATGCAGCGCAACGCGAGCACGTTGGCGTACGACTACCTGAACGCCGACGGCGAGAGCGTGCGCTCGTTCAGCTATAACTGGGTTTCGAAGACGACGTACAACGACAGCGTGGGCAACTACCTGTACGTTGAGGGCTACTATCTGGGCGACAACTCCTCCAAGCCGGTGTTCGATGGCCTGGGCGAGGACGGCAACCAGCTGCCCGACGGCAGGTACACGCTGCGCCGTACAGCTACCTTGGCCACCGACGATGCCGCTCAGCAGACGCTTGACCAGGACTTCTACTACGACACGAAGAAGCCCGAGGTGTCGAACGTGCAGCTGTCCGGCGAAGACGGCGCACGTACGGTGACGTTCGACGTGACGGACTCCTCGTGGTTTGCCGGCGTGAACTTCATCGGCCCCGATGACGATGCGAAGAAGGCCGACGGCTGCTACCAGGTGGTCTGCCCGACCAGCTCCGGGGCCGACAGCACCATCTCCGATCCGGTGGAGAACGCCGATGGTACGCGCACGTGGCATATCTCCGTGCCCGTTTCCGCGCTTAAGAGCGCTTGGAACGGCTGGAAGGGACCGGGCAGCAACGGCGCGGCGTTCCCCAACGTCGTGCATATGCGCGCGTGGGATTACGGCAGCAACATCAGCAGCGACGTCGAGATCGTGGTGAACCCGGTTCCCGCGACGGGTGTGACGCTGTCGGCCGATTCCGTGAAGCTCGCCCCCGGCCAGGTGAGCAGCCTACAGGCGACCGTTGTGCCGGCCGACTCCACGCAGACGAAGCTGACCTGGGCGTCCAGCAATCCCGATGTGGTCGCCGTCGATGAGAACGGCCAGCTCATGGGCGTTGCGGAGGGCGAGGCGCAGAGCACCGTGTCCGTGGCCGACAACCCCGCCGTCAGCGCAAAGGCCCAGGTGAAGGTAGAGCAGGTTTCGCCGATACCGGCGTGGCTTTGTCGCAGGATAGCGCGCAGCTGCTGCTCGACGGCACCCTCGACGTCGCAGCCCTCGTGTCCGACGACTGCGCGGCCGGTGGGGTGACCTGGACCAGCAGCGACGAGTCCGTCGTGAAGGTGCAGCAAGCCGACCCGGAAGCTCAAGCAGGTCGCCAACCGCGTGACGCTTGCTGCCCAGGGACAAACGGGCGACGCGGACGTGACCGCCACGGTGACGAACTCCAAGGGCGAGAGGAAGTCCGCCACCATCCACGTGCGGGCGCAGCAGGCCGACTACGGCGACTTCGCGATCGATGAGAGCGGCGCGCTTTACCGGATACACGGGCGAATCCACGAACATCTCCATCCCCAACGACGTTTCCGTCATCGCCGACGGCGCGTTCTCCGGGTCGGACATTCAGAGCGTTTTCCATCCCGTACAGCGTGACCTCCATCGGTAAGGAGGCGTTCAAGAGCACGCACAACCTGGGTAAGGTGCGCTTCGAATCCGGCAGCAAGCTCACCGGCATCGGCGACCGCGCGTTCTTCGGCACCCAAGGGCTTGCCGAGATCGAGCTCCCCGAGGGCGTGGCATCCATCGGCTCCGAGGCGTTCTCCGCCTCCTCGGTGCAGCGCGTGGTGCTTCCCGACGGCGTAACCTCCATCCCGGCCAGCGCGTTCGAGAACTGCATCCAGCTTTCCAACGTGACGCTGTCCGACAAGGTGGAGACCATCGGCGCGAACGCGTTCGATGCATGCTCGGCGCTCAACAAGATCAAGGTCCGCAGCGCTTCCGGCTCCGTGGCCGAGGGCCTGCCCTCGAGCTTGACGACCATTGGCAAGGCGGCGTTCAGCGGCGCCCGCCTGCAGAGCGTGAAGCTGCCCGCAAGCGTGAAGACGGTCGAATCGGAGGCGTTCGCCAACGACTCGAGCCTGAAGACGCTCGAGCTCAACGAGGGTCTGGCGTCCATCGGCAACGGGGCGTTCTCCGGGACCAACGTGGCCGAGGTCGTGCTTCCCGATTCGCTGATCAACCTGGGCACCGGCGTTTTCGCGAACATGAAGCAGCTCAACACCGTGACGGTGGGCAGGCAGGTGCCCGCCGGCGCGCTGACGGAGGCGTTCGTGGGCGACGGCTCGCTGCTCGAGTTCAAGGCCGACGATTCCGTCGCGAACTACTCGGTAGCGGACGGTGTGCTGTTTAACAAGGATAAAACGCAGCTGGTGGCGTTCCCTGCGGCGAAAAAAGACGGCGGGCGGGGTGTATACCGTCCCGAAACCGTCAAGGACATCGCGGCCAGCGCCTTCAGCGGTGCGCAGGTGTCGAAGGTGAACATGCCGAAGGGCTTGCGTCCATCGGCAAGAACGGTTTCGCCGGCGCGGCGTTGACCTCCGTCGTGCTCCCCGACGGTTTCGAGGCCATGGGCGAGCAGGCGTTCATGAGCTGCTCGTCGTTGACGTACGTCAACATCGGCGGCGCGGTCGAGGTGCCGCAGCGCGCGTTCTCGAAGTGCGTGTCGCTTTCCACCGTGAACCTGCGTTGCGACCTGAACAAGCTGACGAAGATCGGCGCGCTCGCCTTCTCGGACGAGGAGGGCCGCTCCTCCTCGAGCGGCGGCGATTCCGGATACGATGCCGCAACGGCCTCCGATAGCGATAAGGATACGGCGACGTACGACGGTGCGATCACGGCGATCGTCCTTCCCGATTCCGTCGCTGAGGTTGGGTCGAACGCGTTCAAGAACCTGACGGGCATGACGCGCGCGCATGTCGGCGCGGGCTGACCTCGGGCGGCGCCGACCTGTTCCCGGGCGCAAACGCGCTCGAGGTGCTGACGGTCGCCGGCGCGAACCCGGTGTACTCCGCGGTAGACAACGTGCTGTACGCGCAGATGGAAGACGGGCTGCACCTGGTGAAATCCGCCGCCGCCAGCAAGACCGCCGACGTGATCGTGCAAAACGGCACCGTTTCCATCGATCGCGAGGCGTTCCGTTCCAATCGCGTGATCAAGCGCGTGGTCATCCCCGAGGGCGTGAAGAGCATCGGGTGGGGCGCGTTCAACACGTGCGACTCCTTGAGCGAGGTGGTGCTGCCCGATAGCCTGGAGACCGTGGCGGACACGGCGTTCAACTGGGACCTGAACCTTGATTTCGTCGAGTTCGGGACGAACGTCAAGCAGCTTGGCAACCCGAGCAACTATATCGGCGCATCGCCGTTCTCGGGCCATGTGCCTGCGCACCTGATCGTGCGCGGCGGGCAGAACGGCTCGTATGTGTCGAGCTCGCTGCAGGATGATTCGATCATGCAGACGGCTTACTTCGGCCCGGGCATGACCGACCTGCGTTTCAGCGCATCCGGTACGTTCCCGAAGACCATCGTGATCCCGGCGGACTGCGAGAGGCTCGAGATGCCGTGGAACTTCGGAAGCTATGCCTCTGAAGTGCGCATTTACGCGCCTGCCGGTTCGAGGGGCTGGGAGACGGCGAAGGCGGCCATCGCGGGGACGTACGGCACGCTGTCGGAGGACCAGCTGCTCGAGTACACCCCGCTTTCGGCGACGCTCTCCGCTGCCGGCGCGGTCGAGCCCGGCACGGTGGTGCCGCTCAAGGCGACGGCGCAGGGCGGCGTGCGCGGTGACAAGCTGTTCCGCTTCACGGAGGTGTCTGCGAACGGCCAGCGGAAGGTGCTGCAGGATTGGTCGACCGCCGACACGCTGAACTGGAACGTCCCTGTCGATGGTTCCTCGGTTCTCGTCGAGGTCCGCGATGCCACGTTGCTGACCGAGAAGGCTACGCTTGCAGGTGTGCAGCCGTCGGTCTCGCTGAATAAGTCCGGCGTGGTGATCGTGGCGGCGGGGCAGCCCATGCCCGAGCTGGCCGCCAGCGTCACGGCTCCCGAGGGGGCCACGGTGACGTACCAGTGGCTGTGCAACGGCGCCCCCATCGCAGGCGCCACGGGCGCGACCTACACGCCCACGGGTGCCGAGGGCGATGCCGATGCGTCCGCCGATCGCGTGTACAGCGTGGTCGCCCATGTGGTCACGGCCGACGGCGTCGCCGTGAACGCGGTGAGCGGCGAGGTTACCGTGCGCATGGCGGCGGAGGCGTCGAAGTCGACACGTCGGCGCTGAAGGCCGCGGTGGATGCCGCCGAGGCGCTGAACCGCGGCGATTACACCGCCGAGTCGTGGCAGGCGTTCCAGAAGGCGCTGGCCGCTGCGCGTCAGCAGCTGGTGAGCCCGGAGAGCGCGGAGGCGGTCGCCAGCGCGCTGGATGCGCTGACGAAGGCGCAGGGCGCGTTGGTGGAGTCGGGCGTGGACGTCGATGCGCTGACCGGTGCCATCACGGCGGCCGACAAGCTGCAGCAGTCCGACTACACCGCCGATAGCTGGAAGCCCTTCGAGCAGGCGCTTCGCCGCCGCCAAGAACGTGCTGGCGAACCCGACGAACCAGCAGGCCGTCGATGACGCGCTTAAGGCGTTGACCGAGGCGCAAAACGCCCTGGTCAAGGTCGAGCCCGCGCCCGAGCCCAGCCCGGATAAGCCGGACACCTCGGCTTTGCAGGGGCGCCGTCGATGCGGCCAAGCAGCTGAAGGAATCCGACTACACCGCCGATAGCTGGAAGCCGTTCTTCGATGCGCTGAAGGCCGCGGAGGATGTGCTGGCGAACCCCGATGCCAGCGGGGATGACGTGGCCTCCGCGCTTGAGAGAAGCGACGAAGGCGCAGTCGGCGCTGGTGAAGGCCGGCGCCGCGCCTGGCCGGACCCTGCGCCGAACCCGAGCCGAACCCGAATCCGAATCCGGGTCCGGGCACCGATAACGGCAACGGCAACGGCAGCGGTGCCGGTGGCAACGGCAACGGCGGGAACGCCGGCAGCACTGGCGGTAACGGGGCTGCGGGTGGCAACAGCGGAACCGCGTCCGGCGGCAATGGCGCAGCGCTGGCCAAACCGGCGACAGCGTGCCGGTTGCCCCGCTTGCCGCAACCGGCGTGTTCGGCGCCGCGCTTGCGGCGGTAGCGGCCTTCTTCGCGCGTCGCAAGCGCCAACGGTAGGGCGCAGCTTCGGGTGGGGCGCTCGTGCGCCCCACCTTCTGGAGATAATGCGGCAAAAGTTTTCAAGGTTATTTTCCAAAGAAGTTATATGCAATATACTTTTCACATTTTGTAAGTGTTGGGTAACAACTGGTGATGTCCAGGCGCTACCCCTTGGCTTCGTTGCTCGGCCCGGTTTGCGGCGCGTGGCAAAGAGGCGGATTTCGGGATAGGAAGAACGGTATGGGCAAGGTAAGGTATACGGTGGTGCGCAAGGGGCACCTCGCTGGTGCTGGCGGCAACGCTGGCGACGGGCATGGTGCCGGCGTCGCCTTTGGCGCAGGATGCCGGCAACGGCGCCGCGCCGGTAGCGGCGCAGGCCGAAAACGGCTTCACCCCGGTCGAGGGCACTGTTTACACGGTCCAGGTCAAGTGGCTGAAGGCCGATTCCGACAGTTCGTCTATGATGGGCGCCTATTTCTCCACCACGGCGAAGGCTGTGTACCAAAACGGCAAGTATGCTGTCAGCCTGACCGCGAACGAGAGAGCGGCAAGAACATGGGCGTGAAGCTGATAAGCGGCGGTTCAGAGCTTCCCTACGTGGATAACTCCGACGGCACGCGCACTTTCACGGTGAGCGCCTTGAAGCTTGATGCGCTTACGTTCCAGGTGACGGTACCTGGCATGCCCATGACGCCGAGCGCCCGCGCTGTGTTCGATACAAGCAGCATCGACGAGGGCGTCGACATTCCGTCTTATGAGGATGCGTTCACGCTGTACTTCAAGGGGTCGAAATACGACGTCTCGCGTTCGTTCGGCGACAAGGTGAAGGTGACCGCGTCGAACGGCTCATACATCATCGAGCTGACGGCAAAGTCGCTAGGCGAGGGCAACACGCTGGGCGATGTCACCTATCAGGGCAAGAAGGTCGCGAAGACCGTGAACGAGGATGGTTCCGCAACGTATTCCATTCCGTGTCTAGCATCACCGACACCTATGACATCACGTTCGGCTATACCGTGAGCATCCCCAATCGCGGCACCATGACGAACCTGCATCCGTTTCAGCTGGTGGTGGGCAACGCCGCGCCGAACGTCTCGTTCGTGGACCGCACGGGTTTGACGTCGGAGATCGTGAAGGCGGAGGCCGTCGAGCAGGGCAGCAAGACCGATAAGGCGTTCTCCGCGTTACAGCAGGCAATCGCCGATGCGTATGCGACCGTCGACGCCGCCGATGCCACGGATGCATCCATCGCCGCAGGCGTGAAGGCGATCACGGGCGCTGTTGAAGCGTTTAACACGAGCGCTGGCAAGGCCGATCCCGGCCAGGATGAGCAGAAAGTTGACAAGACCTTGCTGAACCAGAAGATCGCCGATGCGAAGGCGATCGAGCAGGGCAGCAAGACCGATGAGGCGTTCAAGGCTCTGCAAGAGGCCATCGCAACCGCTGAGAAGGCTGCCGCTAACGACAAGATTCCCCAGGCGGGTGTCGCCGGTGCGACCGAGCAGCTGCAGAAGGCCATCGACGCGTTCAACACGAGCAAGGACGCTGAAGCCCCCGCGCCGACTCCTTCCGAGGATCAGACCGTGACCACGGCTGACGGCTTCAAGCTGGTGGCGGGCAAAGGAGTACGCGCTGCCGGTTTCGTTTGTCAACGCGACCACGGGCGAGCAGTCCACCGCGGCCAACTTCATGGAGGCTACGGCCACGGTCTCGTATGCCGATGGCTCGTATTCCGTGACGGTCACGCCGAACGCGCAGGGCAAGCAGTTCCTGACGGCTATGACGTACGGGGTAAATCCGCAGTTCAGAACGCTGACGGGTCCTTCACCATTTCCGGTGTGCCCGCTATCAATAAGGACATCACGGTGAGCGTGACCATGCCCGGCGGCACCGTCGACATGGGCGTGCGTCTGGATACCACCAGCCTGCCGACTGCTTCCGGCGAGCCGGTGACGCCGCAGCCGCCTGCAAACAACAACCACGGCGGCAACAATGGTGGCGGCGCCGCTGCCGACCCCAACGGCCGGCAGGCCGAGCAGGCTTCAGGTCGGCCACACCTACCAGGTGCCCGCTTCGTGGCTGAAGCACAACAGCACGGAAGAGTCCATGGCCGCCAAGTACTTCGGTGACACCGCGCTGGTCCGCCCGCAGTCCGACGGCACGTTCAAGGTGAGCTTCTCGGCTACGAGCGAAGGTGCAAGCCATATCATTTCGCTGGCATATAACGGCTCCGACCTGGCGAAAAGCGGAAACCAGTACACCGTTTCCATTCCGAAGGCCGACTCCGATACCGTGGTTCCCATCAGCATGACCATCAAGGAGATGGAGCAGCTGGGCGGCGGCGCGCAGATCGCGGACATGCACCTGAAGCTGTCGCAGGCCAAGGACCTGGGCACGGGCCAGGACAACGCGGTCGCCTCCAGCAGCAAGATCCTCAGCCAGACCGGCGATAACGTGGCCGGCGTGGCAGGTGTCGCGGCCGTCGCCGCGGTGGCGGCAGGTGCGGCCGTGGTTGCCCGCCGTCGCATGCAGCGTCGATAGCGCGAAGATTGCCCGCGGGAGCCGCAAACTCCTTCCGCGGGCATTTCACCTTAGGTTGCGCAGGCTGAGGGTTGGGGCCAGGGCGCAGGCGCTTGCCGTTGGGCGGGCGATTGAACGGCGCCCGTCCACCGTCTGCCGTCATCTGACGTCCGATCGAAGCGTGGGAATTCGGGCTGGCCGAAGGTCGTGCGCCCAGGGCGACTACGCGGACAGATGGGCAGGCGGCCGAAAGCGCGCGGCCGCCGTTCGCTACCCCCTGGCGTTGGAGCGCCGGGCGCGAATATGGGCCGGTTCCTTCGGGGCTGGCCCGTTCGTCGCATGAAGTAAGTTGTTTTCCTGTTCGAAAGGTTGTTTCCCATGACTAAGCGACTTTTGCGCGGCGCGTGCGCGGCCGCGTTCGCCCCTCGCGGCGTTCGTCGTCTCCTCGAGCGTGCTCGTCGGCGTAGCTCACGCGGCCACCTCTGCCGTGTACACCGCCTCGACGGCTCCCTCGTACGCTAATCCCGTGACGGGCGCGATCGAGGATTCCGCAGGCCAGAGCAACGTTGCGTTGGCCGAGTCCATGACCACGGGCTGCACGTACCCCGCTGCACTGGTGGAGAAGGACACGGCGGGCAACACGTTCGTCACGTTGCGCTTCAAGCTGGCGGACCAGATGGGCGCGATGAGCTTCTGGGCCGACAACGGCGGCGATGGCGCGTTCTCTGCGGTTGAGGCGGCGCAGATGCAGGTCGATTCTGCGAACAACACGGCCGACTGGCGCTTCCAGGTGCCCAGCGAGACGTCGAACATCCGCGTGAGCATGTACGTGACGCCGATGGGCCGCGACGTCGTCTACTTCACGCAGCTGACGGGCCTTGTCGAGGGCAACATCGACGCCGTGCCGTTCGTGCAGACCGTCACCCCTGGTGAGGAAGCCGCCGAGCCTACGGCTGCCGCCGAGCCCGCCGCTTCCCGCATCCGCCGAGCCTGCTGCTTCCAGCATATCGGGCGAGGCCGCGCCCCAGACCGACGGCGCGGCGAACGCGGGCGTGAAGGAGTACAACGCCGATGGCCAGGAGACCACCGAGGGCCAGGATCGATCCGAACCGCTTAACGGTGCGACGACCGCCGCTATCGTGGGTGGCATCGTGGTGGTGCTGGCGGTTGCGGGCGCGGCAGCGTACTTCGCGTACCTCAAGCCCAAGCGCGCCAAGCAGGCGCAAGCAGCCGCTGCGGCGGCCGCGGCTGCGAAGTCGAGGGGCGAATAGCTTGATGAGCTGCGCAAACGACGCCTGCGAAACTACCGCGGCGAGCGTGCGCGGGGCAGGGGGAGGCAGCGGGGGCTTCCGTGACAGCGCCCCTTTGCGGCACCCCGCCCGGCGTTGCCGGGCAAGGCGGCGGCTCGCAACGCCATGGTTTTTGCCCCGCGCCGTCCGCTCACGCGCCGTGCTTTCGCGCGAGGGCTGGCCGTCGCCGCATTGTCGGCGGCGGCCTTCCCGCTGGCCGGCTGCGTCGACCAGCACCCGTACCGCAACGCCGATGGCTCCGAGCAGCAGCGCCTGGTGGCGACGTCGCCGGCGGTGGCGACCGTCTGCGACAAGCTCGACCTGGAATTGGTGGGCGTGTGCAACACCACGCGCGACCTGCCCGAGCGCTATGCCGAGTTGCCGCAGGTGGGAAGCCCCATGTCGCCCGACCTGGAGACGCTCAAATCGCTGCATCCCAGCTGCGTGATCAGCCCGAACACCTTGATCGATGACCTGCGCCCGAAGTATGCGGGCATCGCCGTGGCATGCATGTTCCTGGACTTGCGCAGCGTCGACGGCATGTACGAGAGCATCTCCGCCATGGGGGCCAAGTTCGACCGCCGCGATCAGGCGCAGGCGCTGGTAGCGGAATATGACGCGTTCATGGCGGCCTTCCGCGCCAGCGTGGAAGGCAAGCCGCAGCCGAGCGTGCTGGTGCTCATGGGCTTGCCGGGCAGCTATATCGTGGCAACGGAGAACAGCTACGCGGGCAGCCTGGTGGCGCTTGCGGGCGGGCAGAACGTGTATGCGGGATCCGACCAGGAGTTCCTGAACGTGAACACCGAGGATATGCAGGCGCGCGACCCCGACATCATCCTTCGCACGGCCCATGCGCTGCCCGACCAGGTCATGCGGATGTTCGCCGACGAGTTCGCCACGAACGACGTATGGAAGCACTTCCGCGCGGTGAAGGAGGGGCGTGTGTACGACCTTCCTTACGACCAGTTCGGCATGAGCGCCACCTTCAACTACCCCGACGCTCTGCAAACGCTGCAACCCATGCTTTATTCCTCGTCTTCGCAGGTATAAGCCCCGGCCGGCGCTCCTCGAGCCGCCTCCCCCCTGTAGGCGCGGGCCCCGGTTCGCGCGTCCCGAGCGACCCTGCGGGCCCCGGCTCAGCTTGCGCGCCCTGAACGGATATGCTCTACAGCTAGAAAGGCTGACCATATGGTAAGCACTGGAAGGAAAATCACGGTGTTCGCGATAACGGCGGCGGCGCTTTTGGCGCTGTTCTTCGTCGCCGTGAACACGGGTAGCTTGCAGGTGGCGCCCTGAGCAGCTGGTCAGCGGCCTGTTCGTCGAATACGACGACACGGTCGCGACCATCTACGACCTGCGTTTCCCGCGCATCTTCATCGCCATGGTCGGCGGTGCGGCGCTGGCGGTCTCGGGTGCGCTGCTGCAGGCGGTCATCCGCAATCCGCTTGCCGACCCGGGTATCATCGGCGTGTCTAGCGGCGCAAGCCTGGCCGCCGTGCTGGTCACGGCATTCACCCCGGCGCTGTACTACTTCACGCCGCTGTTCGCGTTCGCGGGCGGCCTTATCGCATTCGGCCTGGTGTACAGCCTGTCGTGGCGCGGCGGTCTCGCCACTGCGCGTGATCTTGGTGGGCGTGGCTGTGAGCGCCATGTTCTCCGGCATCTCCAGCGCGTTCAGCTCAGGCACGGGCGGCACGCTGTCGGGCGTGGCCAGCATCGTGGACGCCAACATCACCATGAAAACGTGGAGCGACCTGCAAACGCTTGCGGGCTACGCGGTGGCCGGGCTCGCCATCGCGCTGCTGGTGACGAAGCGTTGCGACCTGCTGTCGCTTGAGGACAAGACGGCGCGCAGCCTGGGACTCGACGTGAACAAGAATCGCCTGCTCATCAGCGCCGTCGCCGTGCTGCTGGCGTCCATCTCCACGGCCGTCATCGGCCCGATCAGCTTCCTCGGCCTGATCGTCCCGCACATCGCGCGCTTGCTGGTGGGCACGTCGCACAAGTGGCTGGTGCCTTACACCATGCTGCTTGGTGCGTTCTGCCTGCTGCTGGCCGATACCATCGGCCGCACCATCGCGACGCCCTACGAGATCAGCGCCGCGGTCGTCATGTCGGTGGTGGGCGGTCCGTCGTTCATCCTGCTGCTTCGAAAGGCGCGTGGTACCTATGGCGAATAATGCGAACGAAAGCAACGTCTTCACCGTGCGTGGGCTCGCACTTCGCGTACGACCATGGGTGCGTGCCTATCTTCGACGGCTTGATGTGACCATCCCCGAGGGGCGGATCACCACGCTCATCGGGGCGAACGGCTCGGGCAAGTCCACGCTGTTCAACCTGCTGACGAAGAACCTCAAGCCTACGGGCGGCACGGTGCACCTGCGCGGTGGCGACGTGGCCGATCTGCGCCTGCGCGATTTCGCGCGGCTGGTGGCCATCGTGCACCAGAGGAATTCGGCTCCGGGCGATCTGGCGGTGGAGAAGCTGGTGGGGTACGGCCGTTTCCCGTATCACGGCATGGGAAGCGCCGCGAACACCGAGGAGGACGAGCGCATGGTGGCCTGGGCGCTCGAGGTCACGGGCTTGACCGAGTATGCGAAGCGTCCCGTGTCGGCGCTGTCCGGCGGTCAGGCGCAGCGCGTGTGGATCGCCATGGCGCTGGCGCAGGCTCCGATGTGCTGCTGCTCGACGAGCCCACCACGTATCTGGACGTCCGCTATCAGCTGGACATATTGCACCTGGTCAAGCGACTGAACACTGAATTCGGCATGACGGTGGTCATGGTGCTGCACGATGTGAACCAGGCGCTGCGCTACAGCGACAATCTGGTGGCGCTGGCCGGCGGCCGCATCGTGGCGCAGGGCGCGCCGGACGACATCATCACCTCCGGCCTGCTCGAAGAGGTCTACGGCGTTCGCCTATCCGTGGCCACGATCGAAGGCAAGCCGTTCGTGCTGGCGGTGTAGCGGCGGGTGCGCGATAGGCTCCCCGTAGGTCGCCCGAGCGGGGGTGAGCAGGGGATGGATGTGAACGCGGGATGCGCGAAGGTGAGCAGGGAGCGTGGGACACGAACAGGGGATGCGCGAAGGTGAGCAGGGACGGAGGCGTGTTCGGAATGGACGTTCGGGAAAAGCGAAAGCAGCAACCTGAACGCACCCCCGTCCCCAGTTCACCCTGTTCGGGCGCGAGGCCATCTCCTGTGGTGGCACAGCCGCTCCGGGTTGACGGACGCCAGAGTTTCTCGCGGTTGTCTTTGGTTGAAAGCCATGGTAAACTTCCTGCATTTGTTAGCAATCGTGAACAGTAAGCAGGTGCAACACGTGAACGAACAGGCAATGACGGCAGAGCAGGTCACCGCATCCGATCAGACCCGACGAAGCGCTTCGAAAGCCCGCCAGACCCTGTGGGCCGTCGGCGGCTTCCTTTGCCTCGCGCTGGGGATGGTCGGCGTGGTGCTGCCGATCCTGCCCACCACGCCGTTCATCCTGGTCGCGGCCTTCTGCTTTGCTCGTAGCTCCACGCGTTTGAACAGCTGGTTCAAGGGCACAAAGGTGTACAAGCAGGTGCTGGAGGGATACGTGACCAAGCGTTCCATGACGCTGCGCGCGAAGCTCACCATCCTTATTCCGGTGACGGTGCTGCTGGCAATCGGCTTCGCCTTGATGGGCCGCGTCCCCGTCGGGCGGGTTGTCCTGGCGGCGGTCTGGATCGGCCATTATCATTTACTTCGGTTTCATAGTGAAACCGACAAGCAGGCATAAGGGATTTTCGCCCTAGCCGCGGGCCGGATGCGGCCTTGGTCAAGCGGGCTCCCTTTACGTAATCGAGCTGAACAGGGGCTCTCTGCGCCGCTTCCGCCCCGCTCACCCCACCTGCAATTCCCGCCAGCTCGCGACCCGCAAACCCGTAAGCCCCCGCACCCGCAACCCTCGCCCACGCAAAAGGCCCCGCGTTTGAACTGCACCCCAGTTCTTGGACAGGGCAAATAGAAAGCAGCTAAGCTGCATATTGGGACTGATTCCGGAATTCCTCCGGGGTCAGTCCCTTAAGTTTAACCTGCCTTCTCCTCGTGTTCCAATGGACGATGTACTTCTCCAGCTCGGCTTTAAACGTCTCGAAGTCCGGGAACTCCCTGATTCCTGAAGAACTCGTCCTTGATGTGGCCGAACACCTGCTCGGTCGCCCCGTTGTCGATGCAGTTCCCCTTTCGCGACATGCTCTGGATTATCCCAGCACCCCTAAGCGCATCGCAGTAAGTTTTACGCTGGTACTGCCAGCCCATGTCCGACTGCATGATGGGGTGGGGCGCCCTCCGGCACCTTTGGGAAGCAGCATCGCGAAGCATCTCCTCCTGCTGCATCAGGCTCCGGATGCTCCGATATCGACCAGGCAACGATCTCCTTGCTGCCGAAGTCGTAGGCCGGGGCCAGGTAGGCCTTGCCCCACCTCTGCTTGAACTCGGTGACGTCCGTGCCCAGCTTCTGCCACGGCCCGTCGGCCGAGAAGTCGCGGCCGAGCAGGTCCTCGAAGGTCTCGCCGACGACGCCCTTTGTAGGAGTTGTACTTGTGGTAGTCGGTCTCGCGCCTTATGCCGCAGCTTATGCCCATCTCGTGCATGATCTTGAGCACCGTCTTGTTCGCCACGGAGGCTTCCTTCTCGGCACGCAGGCACATCGCGATCTGCCTGTGGCCGCAGCCGTTGGCGGTGCGCGAGAACACCTCGGCGACGCCCTCCCAGAGCTCCGGCCTTGTCGGCGCCTTCGGCCCCTTGGCCTTGTTGTAGTGGTAGGTCGACGCCGGCACGCCGGATGCGGCCAGCAGGTCGGCGGCCTGCGCCCTTCCCCTGAAAGCTCCCTGATCACCTGGCATTTCTCCCGCGTCTCGCTTTGCCGCTTCCAGGGCCCTCAATTTTTTTAGGTAGGCGACCTCCGCCCTGAGCCTGCGGTTCTCCTCGGCGAGCTCCTGCTCGACCGTCTTGGGCTTCGCCGAGGATGCCGACCCGGGCGGCCCCCTTGGGCTTTGGCCTGAGCGCATCCGGCCCGCCCTCGCGGTACTTTCGCACCCACGAGTTCAGCGGGGACAGGCCGCGATCCCGTACTTCTTCATAACGTCGGCTTCGACATGCCGCCCTCGACGTGGTCGCGCGCCGCGGAAAGCTTGGTCTCGTAATCGTAGCTGCGATGGCTGCTGCCCATGTTCAGGAACACCTCCGATCCGACGGCCCTGCAGGACTTGACCCAATTCTTAGCCGTCGTCATCGGAATTGCAAGCTCCCTCATCAGGGTGCGCCATCCTGCGCCCTTTCCGATCAGCTCCGCCGCCAGCTCCCGCATGTCCCTGTCGTGCCACGACGCGAAATCGGCATTCATGAAAAACCGCACCTCCAAATCTCAGACTTTCTTTTCTTTGTCCAAGATTTGCAAAGGACCCCGTTTCCCTGAACGGCAAAAGAAGTGAATCAAGCAGCCCGGCTGAGCCTGTACTCGACCGGGCTGCTTCCGTCCAGGCGTCTCTTGATGCGCACGTTGTTGTACCAGTCGATGTACTTCTCCAAATCCTCTCGAAGATATCGGGGTCGCCTCCTCCCAATCGTAGTAAAGCTCGGTCTTGACCATCGAGAAGAAGTTTTCGGCCTTCGCGTTGTCGAGGCAGTTTCCTTTGCGGGACATGGACTGGGCGATCCCCATCCGCTCGAGCGCGAGCCTGTAGGCGGGCATCTGGTACTGCCAGCCCATGATGCCCTTCTAAGTGTCAAGAGCAATTCACGAGTTCGCTCTGCCTTTTCATGACGTAGTAGACCTCCCGCGCGATATAGCGCTTCAGGCACCTTTATGGCCTCCATCTTGGTGTGCCCCTCGGACATCTTCTTGGCGACGTATTCCTTTGGTGCGCTCATCGGTTCTGAGCCTCCCTATGGCGATGATGTGGATCGCGGAGTTCGCCTGCCTATCGCCGCCGCGGTTGAGCCTGTGCCGATACGTCATCCCCGACGAGACGGGAACGGGCGCGACGCCGCAGAGCATGGCGAAGGACGCCTCCGACCCGAGCCTTTCGGGGTTGTCTCCGACCGTTACCATCAGCTGAGCCGCCGGCTGGGCGCCGACGCACTTGAGCTGGACCAGCAGCGGGCGGCGTCGGCCAGTATCGCGTCGATCATGTCATCGAGCTCGGAGACCTCGTCGTCCAGGTCGACGTAGCGCTTGGCGAGGCGCTTCAAGGCTATCTTTGCGGCGCCGAGCGGGGTCCTGAAGTCGGTCGAGTCCGGCCGCGTCGCGACCAGGTGCCTTATCAGCTGCATGCGCGTCATGCCGCGCAGCTGGTCGCGCAGCTCCTCGGGCGCCGAAATTATGTCGGCCCTTATCATCTGCAGCGCGACCCTCCGCGCTGCTACGGCCGTCGACCTGGTCTTTTGCAGCATCCTGAGGGCCTCGACCATGCCGTCGCGGCTCTTCGGCGTGACGGTCCTCGCGCCGGTGAACGCCGCCTCGGCGGCCATCTCCGCGTCGATGAAGTCGTCCTTGCCGCGCTTCCTGCGCACGGTCTTGTCGGGAAAGGTCACCTCCAGCACGGCGAAGCCGTTCTTCAGGAGATGCCTGGTCAGACCGCTGCCGTATGATCCCGAGCATTCGACCCCCACGCGCAGCACCTCTCCGAGCGACCTCGCCCACGACTCGAGCAGCCTGTAGCCCTGCCGGGTCGTGGAAAGCACTCCTCGCCGACCAGCGTCCCCTGCCAGTCCACCGCCGCCGCCACGTGAATCTCCTTGTGCGTGTCGACGCCGATGATAACTTGCCCTTGCCTCGGTCTTTGCATGTCCGGCTCCTTAAGCGTAAGGTGTGCTTTGCGCGCTCTCGCCGAGCCGGCTGCCGGACAGGACAGTAACGGGATGCATTGCAGGCATCTGGCCCTTCTTGGGTCACGGACCGGGGAGGCGAGGGCCTCCGTCGGAACCGCCCCGAGCAACCGACATATCCGGGGAATGACATGGCGTCGATCGCTGTGCGGGTCAGGATGCGCGGGCCGACCGTCAATCGGAGTGCGGGTCAGGATGCTGCGATGCGGTCCCGACTGCAGGATACGGCTCCGTTCCGGTTGCCGCAAAACCTGCTGGCAACATTCTTACTGTCCGAATGCAGCAACGGGGCGTCTTCGCCATCGAGCCTGCCCTCGAGGCCCGCGAGCATCTCGAGGACCATCTTCATGTTCGGGGACCTGGATATCGAGTAGGCGACGACCTCGTCGTTGTAGAGGTCGACCACGGGCGAAAGGTAGAGCTTCGTGCCGCCCGCCTTGAATTCGGTGACGTCGGTCACCAGCTTGGTCATCGGGCCCTCCGCCTCGAAGTCGCGGGCCGGCGGGTTCGGGGAGGACTTGCCGACCTGGCCCATGTAGGAGCGGCGTTTCCTGCGTCTGCGGGTCCGGCACAGCAGCCCCTCCTCGCGCATGACCTTGAGCACCGTCTTGTCGGCGATGCGAATGCCGGTCGCTTTGCGCAACGTGTCGGCAACGCGTCGGTATCCGTATCTGAACTGGGATTTCTCGCATATCTCCACTATGGCCGGCCGCTCGGTCGCCTGCCTGTCCGAGGAGGGTTAGCCTCGTGGTAGTAATAGGTGGAACGCGGCATCCCGATGAGCTCCAGGAGCGTGGAGAGCGGATATTCCCGCCTCAGCGACTTCACTATCTCGTGCTTCCGCCTGCTGCCGAGAGGGCCGTCGCCGAGGCGGACATTCGTTTTAAGATCTCCACCTCCATCTCGAGGCGGGCGCACCGCTGCTCGAGCGTCTCCTCGCCCGCGGGCTCCTTCCTCCTTCGCCCCGACGGATGGACGACGAGGGCGTCTTCGCCTCCCCCTCTCGGTACCGCTTCACCCAATCTCGTATCTGCGCGCTGTTGCGCACGCCATGCTCGAGAGCCAGGGCCCTGTAGTCGCCCTCGCCACGGAGATAGGCTTCGACGACGCGAAGCTTGAACTCCCGGGGATAGCGGTTGTTCTTCCTCGGCCTGTCTATGGCCCCGACGCCGCCTTGGTCGATCCTCTCCCTCAAAGCTTCACGGTTGACTTCGTAAGGCCGAACTCGTGCTGCAGCATGGTGATGGTCGCGCCGTCGGCGTACCTGTCCGCAAAGCGCTGCTTGAACTCGGCGGAGTAATCCTTGCTCAGCAAATCAACCCCTAACGCAGAAGACCCCTATAGAAGGTGCAGAACATTGTCTGTCCAACTATAGGGGTTCACTGCAGATTTGGGGTGCGGTTCAGTTCGCGGGGTCTTCTACCTGCGGTTATTTCGTTTTCCAGACTTTCACGCGGCAGCAGTTCACGGCTTCGCCGCCGATGGGCGTGTAGTCGATGTTGGAGTACGTGACCACCGTGTCGTTCTGGCCTTCGGACGCCAGCCACTCGCCGTAGTCGTCGGCTCCGTTCTCCGCGGACAGCGCGAAGTAGCGCTTGCCTTGCAGGTCGACGCCGCATACGGCGCTCGTGGACTTCACCATCAGCCAGTTGCCGCACCATGCCGGCGCAGTGGTGGGCGTGCGGTCGAAGCGCAGCCACTTCTGCGCGCTGTAGCCGCCGCTGCCCGGCGACTCGGCGGGGCGTACGTGCCCAAGTTGGCGATGCCGTCGCCGTAGCTGTACGTGGCGTCGAACGCGAACGTGAAGCCGGTCTTGCCGTAACCTGCCTCGAGCGGCTTCATGGACGCGGGAAGCGTCAGCGTGTCGGTGACGTCGCCGTTCTCGCTCACGCGCGTGAGCTGGTAATACGACGACGCGCCGGTGACGCGCGGCGTGATGACCACGCCGTCGCCCGCCGCATACGGGGCCGTTGCCATGCGGCCGGCCGATTCGTACACCACGTTGGCATCCGAGCTGCCCATGGAGGCGCTCTTGAGCTGCGCGATCAGCGACGCCGCGACGACGGTGCTGTCGGCTTTGCGGCATGACCTGCCAGAACGCGTGCCCGCCCACGGCGGCGATGGTGGGGGTCTCGAACCGATCGGTGGAGCCCTCGTCGAGCTGCTGGATGTTGAGAGGGCGTCGCCGTTGGAGTTCAGCTTTCCGGCGAAGATCCGCCAGGTGCCGTCCATGATGTTCGCCTCGGTCCACACCACGCCCTGCGAAGTGCAGCGCGCGTCGTAGATCTCGAAACCATCGTCCTGCCCCCGCGCCTTGTCAAGCACCACGGCCGACGTGCCCGACGACAGGGCCAGCGTTGCCACCTGCGCGAGCGGCTTCGCCTCCTCCGTGGGGATCAGGCAGCAGGCGAACTTCGAATCGTTGCACCAGACCAGGGAACCGAAGGGCAGGTCGTAGGAGCCCTGCCGCTCCGCGCAATCGTCGACGTTCTCCACCTGCGACAGGTCGGAGATGGTGAAGACGGCGTCGGTGGGTACCTTCAGCGTTTGGATGTCGGGCGTGGAAGAACCCTTGCCGCCCGCGACCGCGGCGACGCCGGCGCCCGCAGCGGCCAGCACGCCCACGCCGAGCGCGCCCAACAGCAGGCCGCGGCGCGCTGATGGCGTTTGCGCTCCGTCGCCGACGGCGGGTCGTGGGGTGCCACGGCCGGTGGGGAGCCGCCGGAGATCCCGATGCCGCCCAGGCCCGGCGTGCCGGAGAGCGGGGTGGGGGTGGCGGCGCCTACGTAAGGTGCCGGTATCGCGGCGCGCGACCGGCGGCGGCGCGCTGGGCGCGCACCTGCGTGCTGCGCGGTGCGTGCCGCCGGGTGCCCGCCTTGCCTGCCGTCCGGGGTGCAGAAGCCGTGCGCGGGACGTGCTTCTCGCCGTCCCATGTGCGGAAACGCCGCGACCGGCGGTACGCGGGCGTGCGGAGGCGCCGCGCAAAGGGGCGGGCCGGCCGCGCGGCTCGTCTGCTCGTGTGGGTTGCTCGGGAGGGTTGGCGGCCTGCGCCGCCCTGTGGTGTCCTTTGGGTTGCCATGGCGGTAATTATGTCATTTCGCCTACAGGCGCGAGGGGTTTGACTTGACTTGTTACAATAAACTCAAACACCCCCTTCACCCGCACGGCCGCGCAAAGGGGACGTGCGTGCGAGGTGACAAAGCATGGAAAGCAGCTTCCTAAGGAGTGAACCATGAGCAACGAAACCAGGCGCATCCTGCTGGTGGAGGACGAGAAGGCCATCCGCGATGCGGTGACCGCCTACCTCGAGCGCGAGAACTACTGGGTGACCGCCGTCGGTGACGGCCAGGAAGCGCTGGAGGAGTTCTCCACAAGCACCACTTCGACCTGGTCATCCTCGACCTCATGCTGCCCCGCGTGCCGGGCGAGCGCGTCTGCCGCGCCATCCGCGACAACTCCGACGTGCCCATCATCATGCTGACGGCTAAGGGCGAGATGGAGGACCGTATTATCGGTCTTGAGCTCGGCGCCGACGACTATCTCATGAAGCCCTTCTCTCCCCGCGAGCTGGTGGCCCGCGCCCGCGCCCTGCTGCGCCGCGTGCACGCTGATTCCGAGCCTCAGCGCGAGGTGCTCGGAGTTCGGCGAGCTCACCATCGATGTGTTCGGGCCACAAGGTGCTGGTGAACGGCGAGGAGATCGACCTGACAGCCAGCGAGTTCAAGCTGCTCACCACGCTGTCCCGCTACCCCGGTCGCGTGTACACTCGCATGGAGCTCGTGGAGAAGGTGCTCGGCTACGACTTTGAGGGCTACGAGCGCACCATCGACTCCCATGTGAAGAACCTGCGCGCGAAGATCGGCGACAACCCGCGCAACCCCAAGTGGCTGCACACCGTGCACGGCGTGGGCTACCGCTTCGAAGACCCCACCAAGCAGGGTCAGTAAGCTAGCCGCCGCGCGTCGGACGAAAGCGCTCGGCCGCGCCTCCCTTCTCAGAAGAAAGGCCGCGAGCTCACGTGGATACCGATACCAACACAACGCAAGACGCTCCTTCGACCGGCTCCGCCACCACGGGGCCGTTCGTGGTTGAGCGCCCCTCCGAGGAAAGAAAAGGCGCAAGCCGTACCAGGGCGTGGTGAACTGGTGGAACAGCCTGACGTACACCACGCGTTTGACCATGGCGTTCGCCCTGATCGCCGCCATGACCGCCATGGTGGCCATCGGCGTGCTTTCGTTCGTGTGGCAGCAGCACTTCCACACCTACACGCAGGAAAACATGGAGTCGCTCGCCGGAAGCACGGCGGCGCGCATCGAGGAGGTGTACAACACCTCCATACCCTGACCACGACCCGCAGGTCGAGGCCGTGGCGAAGTACGCCGAAAGCCTGAACACGGCGTGGGCGTGGCGGTCATCGACAACGCCACGGGCAGGTGGTGTACGATTCCTCGGCGGTCACCATCGATGATGGCGCGGGCTCGTCTCGAAGCGAGTCGGGCGCGGGCGTGTCGTCGAGCTCGGACAGTAGACGCACCCTGGCGCCGCCGGCCAGCGCCAGCCAGCAGTTCGCCAGCGCGCCAATCGAGTACGGCGGTTCCGCCGTGGGGGTCCGTGCGTATCTGGGTGTACGGAAAGCGAAACCCTGCTCACGCAGGCCGATGAGCAATTCTCCAACAACTCTTATCAGGCCATGGTGTTCGCAACGGTGCTGGCCATCGTGCTGGCATCGTGTATCGGCTTCCTATTCGCGCGCACGCTGGTGCGTCCCGTCAACACCATGGCGCAGACTGCTCGAACGCCATCAAGGAAGGCGATCTGTCGGCGCGTACGGGCATCCGCGGCGAGGACGAGATCGCGCGCCTGGGCATGACCTTCGACGAGATGGCCGACTCCATCGAGCGCGACCGCAAGCTCGAACGCCGCCTGACCACCGACGTCGCGCACGAGCTGCGCACGCCGCTCATGGCCATCCAGGCAACGGTCGAGGCCATGGTCGACGGCGTGTTCGATGCCGACGAGGAGCGCCTTGAAACGGTGAATGGCGAGGTCAAACGCCTAAGCCGCCTGGTCGACGCCATCCTGAAGCTTTCCCGTTTGGAAAACCGCAGCACGCCCATGAAGAAGGAAGTGCTCGAGGTGGGCGACCTCATCAGCGGCATCATCGCCACGCACGAGGCCTATGTGTCCGACTCGGGCCTCAAGCTCATCTACGAGGTGGAGCGCGGCGTGCGCGTGCGCGGCGATGCGGACATGATCCGCCAGGCCACGGCCAACCTCATCTCCAATGCCGTGCGCTACACGCCGGAGGGCGGCACCATCACCGTTAGCGTTTCCAGCCACGAGGGCATGTGCGCCATCGCCGTGCGCGACACGGGCATCGGCCTTTCGCCCGACGAGGCGAAGATGGTGTTCTCCCGCTTCTGGCGCGCGGACGCCGGCCGCACGCGCGAGAGCGGCGGCCTGGGCATCGGCCTTTCCGTGGTGAAGGAGATCGTCGATCGCCACAACGGCTACGTGGACGTCGAGGGCGAGAAGGGCGTGGGCGCCTGCTTCACCATCAACCTGCCGCTGTACTACGAGGGCGATGAGCAGCGTGAGCAGCGCCAGCAGCAGCGTCAGCAGCAGCGTCAGCAGCAACAGCAACGCCAGCAGCAGCGCGAGGCGCAGCGGCAGCAGAAGGAGCAGCAACGCGCGCAGCAACATGCGCAGAAAACGGGGATACCGTTCGGGCGGTCGCACGACGACGGAAAATAGACGATAATGGCAACAATACAGTCACGCCGCAAACGGCGCGCAAATGCCGGCTGGGCGCCGCCCGCGCCCGGCGCAACTCTCATGGGGAAAGGATAAGCAGGCATGAGCGGAATCGATATCAAGCCGGACGCGCAGGGCAAGGTGCGCGATCTGTACGATTTGGGCGACAGGCTGCTGCTCGTGGCCACCGACCGCATCTCGGCCTTCGACTACATTCTGGAAGACGAGATCCCCTACAAGGGCCAGGTGCTCACGCAGATCTCGCTGTTCTGGCTCGAGCAGCTCAAGGACGTCATCGGCAACCACCTGATCAGCGCCGACGTGGCCGACCTGCCCGAGGAGTTCCAGCCCTACGCCGACTATCTGCGCGGTCGCTTCATGCTAGTGAAGAAGGCCGACATGTTCCCCGCCGAGTGCATCGTGCGCGGCTACCTTGCCGGCAGCGGCCTGGAAGGAGTACCAGAAGCAGGGCACCGTGTGCGGCATCCAGCTGCCCGAGGGCCTGGTGAACTCCTCCAAGCTCCCCGAGCCCATCTTCACGCCCTCCACGAAGGCCGAGATTGGCGACCACGACGAGAACATCAGCTTCGAGCGCTGCGCGGAGATCCTCGGCGAGGATGCCGCCACGCAGCTGCGCGACCTGGCCATCAAGGTGTACTCCGTTGCCCGCGACCACGCGGCCGAGCGCGGCGTGATCATCGCCGATACGAAGTTCGAGTTCGGCGTCATCGACGGCCAGATCATCCTGGCCGACGAGGTGCTCACGCCCGATTCCAGCCGCTTCTGGCCGGGCGACGCCTACGAGCCGGGCCGCGACCAGGCCAGCTTCGACAAGCAGTACGTGCGCGACTGGCTCAACGCCAACTGGGACCGTCAGGGCAATCCGCCGCATCTGCCCCAGGAGGTCATCGAGCGCACCAGCCAGAAGTACATCGCGGCGTACGAGAAGATCTCCGGCAAGAAGTTCGA
>VOFE01002275.1_pt1 | contig 142963 bp, 234 predicted proteins | sample 5384071 | NCBI WGS metagenome assembly VOFE01 (sample SAMN12384724, study PRJNA508395) | human gut metagenome | isolation source: healthy gut D | host: Homo sapiens
TGGGGGGTCCGGTGAATGGTGGACATCATCTTGCGGCCGGAGTCGAAGGGGGCCTCGCCGATGCGGGGACGCTCCTGCTCCAATTGGGGCTTGGGCAGTTGATTTTCTGCGGCGAAGGATACCAGGGCCGCCTCCGTAGGCTCTCCCTGGACGGAGCCGTCGGGGTTCAGGACGGCGTCACTGCACAGGGCCATGGCGGAGGCCAGCAGGGCGGTGTCCCCGGTGTGGTCCACCACGGTCATCTTGTTCTGGGTCAGGGTGCCGGTTTTGTCGGAACAGATCACCTGGGTACAGCCCAGGGTCTCCACCGCCGTCAGGCGGCGGATCACGGCATTGCGGCGGCTCATGCGGGTGACGCCGATGCTGAGCACCACCGTTACCACCGTGGCCAGGCCCTCGGGAATGGCGGCCACCGCCAGGGACACGGCCACCATGAAGGTCTCCAGGATGCCGGACAGGGAGAAGTCCCCGGCCACGATCAGGTCAAACACGAAAATGAACACGCAGATGCCCAGCACCAGCCAGGACAGGGTTTTCCCCAGCTGGGTCAGCTTCTTTTGCAGCGGCGTCTCCTCCTGCTCCGTCCGGGCCAGGACACCGGCGATCTTGCCCATCTCCGTGTCCATGCCGGTGGCGGTGACCACCATGCGGCCCCGGCCGTAGGCCACGGTGGAGCCCATATAGGCCATGTTGCGGCGGTCGCCCAGGGTCACCTCGCCGGTAAGGGCCTCCGGGGATTTGGCGGAGGGGACGCTTTCGCCGGTGAGGGCGGCCTCCTCAATTTGCAGGGAGGCACAGGCCAGCAGCCGTCCGTCGGCGGGGACCGCGTCCCCGGCCTCCAGCAGGACGATGTCGCCGGGTACCAGGCGGCTGCTCTCCAGCTCCGTGACGGGGAACTCTAGCGGTTTGTTTCTTTGCTGTCTGTCCTTCCAAGAGGATAGTCCACGCTCACGTCATACAAATCCGCCAGGCGGATTAAAATCCGTGTCGGAATATCGATATCACCGCATTCATAATTGCTGTAAACACGCTGGCTGCATTCCAAAAGCTCTCCCATTCGCACTTGAGTATATCCCTTCTCTTCCCGCATTCACGAATCCTCAAAAAACATCTTTGCTCTCCCTAAAAATTTATTATATTGGCGCTTGACTTTTTTAGCGAATTTACGCCAACATATTTCTAGCGAATAATTCACTAAAAAGGAGAGTTTAATATGTTCTATCGCAATGCAAAGCAAAAATCTTACCCTTTCTATCGATGCCGAAGTGCTGGCCGCCCTGCGGGATTACGCTGACTATCAAGGTCGTCCTATGTCTCAATGTGTAAACCTTATCCTGCGCAAATTCTTTCATATATTGCAGAAAAAGTCCAAGGGTTAACCCTACTCTCTCAATCCCAGCGCCGCCAAGAATGCGTCCACCTCCGCTCTGGCCGGCATCGCCAGCGCCGCTCCCTTTCGCGTCACGCAGAGCGCCGCCACCGCCCCTGCAAACGCGCAGGCCGCAAAAAGCTCCTTGCCCTCGCAAAGCGCCACCGCCAGCCCGCCGTTAAACGCGTCCCCCGCGCCCGTCGTGTCCACCGCGTCCACCTTGTATGCCGGAATCATCCGGCCCTGCTCCCGGGTCGCCGCGTAAACGCCCCGGCTGCCCAAGGTAATGACAACGCTGCCCACGCCCTTTTGAAAGAAATATTCCGCCGCCCGCGCCGCCGCTTGCTCCCCGTCTACCGGGATGCCCGTGATGGCCTCGGCCTCCAGCTCGTTGGGCGTGATAATGTCGATATTCTCCAAAATCTCGTCCGCCACCATCGCCGCCGGCGCAGGGTTTAAGATGTTCTTCGCCCCGTGCCGCTTTGCCATGCGGATGACCGCCTCCGTCGCGTCTAAATTCGTCTCGAGCTGCGTCACAACATATTCCGCCTCCCGCACCAACGGCTCCAGCGCCGCCACTTCCTCCCGCGTCACCGTCGCGCAGGCCCCGGGCACAATCATGATGGCATTTTGCGCCGTGCGCTCGTCAATGCAAATCGTGGCCGTCCCCGTGGGCATGTCCTGAATAAAGCAGGTGCTCCGTGCTCATCCCGCTCTTTTGGAGCTGGTCCACCGCCAGCTTCGCAAAGCTGTCCCGGCCGAGCTTAGCCACCATGGCGACGTCCCCACCCGCTCTGCCCGCGGCAATGCCCTGGTTGAAGCCCTTGCCCCCGGCCCCATCGCAAAAGAGCTGCCAATCACCGTCTCCCCCGGCGCCGGCAGGTGCGGCCCGCGGCTCACCAGGTCTACGGCAAAGCTGCCGAATACCATAATCTTGCCCATAAAAGGATTCCTCCTGTTTTACTTGCTGGTTTCTTTATTATACCTTCCCGCACCCGGCGAATCAAGCGGCGGCTACCACCGAAAATCCAGCAAGGCGGCGGGATCTATTTCCAGCGCCTCGGCCAATATGAGCAGCGTCTCCAGCGAGGGCAGCGCGGTCATCCCCGGCGCCTCTACCTGCCCCAGCCACTGCCGGCTCAAAAACGCCTTCTCCGAAAGCTGCTCCTGGGATAGCCCCCTGAGCTTGCGGTAGTATGCGATGTTCAGCCCTATCTTGCGTATCCGCATCTTAAGCTCCTGCTCCGTCACTTCTTTACCCCCTTCTTGCGCATCGCCTCTAGTATATATGTCTTCTTTTTCATAATAACTTATTTCTTTTTGAAAACTTACCTCATTTGAGATAACTTTACTTATGTAGGTGCTAAGTTTAGCCCGCACTTCAATTTAACATCTATTTAAAATAAAGTTGACATTCACCAAATGTCATAAAAGAATTTTTCCTTCATTCCTCTCGTCGTGGCCTTCTCGGAGATGCCTTCACCTCCCCTCTCACCGCCCTTTTGACCTTCCGGGGTGTGGGGTGTTTGCACGGCGGCACAGCTCCCCCGCCGCTCAATTGCCCCGCTTGTGCCGCACTGCCTTCCAGATTTTAACATTTCTTCCTCGCGCATCCCACCCCACGTTTTGGCTACTTTTGCGACAAAAGTAGCAAGAGTCATCCCTATTATGACACATTGGCTCATCGCTGTTAGGGTGAAATTGACCTAAATCATCAATAGAAAAATCCCTTGACCTTTCCCTTTTCCCTTGACCTTCCGGGGTGTGGGGTGTTTGCACGGCGGCACAGCTCCCCGCCGCTCACTTGCCCCGCTTGTGCCGTACCGCCTTGCAGATTTTAACATTTCTCCCTCGCGCATCCCACCCCACGTTTTGGCTACTTTTGCGACAAAGTAGCAAGAAAATCCCTTGACTATCTTAATTTATCAATAAATATGCAATATGTGACCCGTCAGCACCTATTGCGCCCTCTTTAAGTTATATAATCAAGAAAACATGTGCTAAAGAGTCACTTTTTTATTTAGGAGGATTTTATGAAAGGATTGTTGATACAAAATGCAAGTTTGCACGAAAACTTGAAAAGATTGCGGCATGCTGCTGGATTAACTCAAAAGAGTTAGCTTTTAAAATGAATCTCCTCGGCAGCAGGATTGATCGAAATACTTATACTAAAATAGAGCTTGGAACGCGTAATATAAAGGTTACGGATTTGGTTGCATTGCAAAAAAATCTATCAGGTGGATTTTTCAGAGTTTTTAAAGGAATTGAGCCGCACGAATAGTCTTCCCCAACAAAAAAAGACCAGCACCCGCTGGTCTTTTTTCATCTCTATTTGGAAAGCAGCATCCTGTCGTTGGTGATGCCGTCCCCCGCCGCCTGCTGGAACCTCGAAAGCAAGTCCTCCACAGTCAGCCGCTTCTTCTCTTCTCCCGCAATATCCAGGATAATGCGCCCGCTGTCCATCATGATGAGCCGGTTGCCATGGCGAATCGCGTCGCGCATGTTGTGCGTCACCATCATGGCCGTCAGGTTGTGCTCGGCGATGATTTTGTCCGAAAGCTCCAAAACCTTGGCCGCCGTCTTTGGGTCCAGCGCCGCCGTGTGCTCGTCTAATAAGAGCAGGCTCGGCTTCTTGAGCGTCGCCATCAGAAGCGTGAGCGCCTGCCGCTGACCGCCGGAAAGCAGCCCCGCCTTGGCGTTTAGGCGATATTCCAGCCCCAAATCCAGCTGCAAAGCTGTTCGCGGAAAAACGCCCGCTCCATCTTGAAATCCCCCAACGAAGCGTCCGGTGCTGGCCGCGCCGGTATGCCAGCGCCAGGTTTTCCTCAATGCCCATGGTGGCCGCGGTTCCCATCATCGGGTCCTGGAACACCCGGCCCAGCAGCTTCGCCCGCCGGTGCTCGGGCAGCTTGGTCACCTCCTGCTCGCCCAGGAAAATGTGCCCCGGTCGATGGGAAATACGCCGGCAACCGCGTTTAACAGCGTGGATTTGCCCGCGCCGTTGCCGCCAATCACGGTGAGAAAATCGCCCTCCGCCAGCGTCAGGTCGATGCCCTGAAGCGCCTTTTTCTCGTTAATCGTCCCCGCGTCGAAGGTTTTTTCCAGCCCAATAATTTTCAACATGGCCTAAACCTCCTTCCGAAAGGAATTTTTAATCGTCGTAAAATATCCCTTGAAGACTGGCAACGCCAGCGCCGCCGCCACGGTGAGCGCCGTGAACAGCCGCAGGTCGTTGCTCGGCATGCCCAGCCACAGCACAAACGCGATGATAATGCGGTAAACAATCGCGCCAAATACCAGGAGAGCAGCCGCAGGAAGAATTTGCGCTTGCCAAACAGCACCTCGCCGATGATGAGCGAGGCCAGCGCAATCACAATGCTGCCGATGCCCATGCTCATGTCTGCAAAGCTCTGGTTCTGGGCAATCAGCGCCCCCGCCAGGCCGACTAATCCGTTCGATAGCATGAGCGCCACAATCGTCATAAACCGGGTGCTGATGCCCTGCGCCCGCGCCATCTTGCGGTTGTTGCCCGTGGCGCGAATCGCGCAGCCCAGCTCGGTGCCGAAAAACCAGTAGAGCGCCGCAATGATAACGCCCACGATAATCGCCATCACCGCGATAACCGCGAAGTTTTTGGAAAGCCCCATGTTCTCAAACGGCGTGTAAACCGTCTCCATCTTCAAAGGGAGATGTTCGCCTTGCCCATGATGCGCAGGTTCACCGAATAAAGCGCCAGCATGGTCAGAATGCCCGAAAGCAGCGCCGGAATCTTGAGCACGGTGTGGAAAAATCCGGTAACCAGCCCGGCCAGCAGCCCGCCGCCAAAGGCGAAAAGCAGCGTCAGATACGGGTTCATCCCCGCCGAAATGCAAACTGCCGAAATCGCCGCGCCCATGGTGATGCTTCCTCCACGGTCATGTCCGCGATGTCTAAAATCTTATAGGTGATGTAGATGGCGATGGCCATCACCGCCCATATCAGGCCGAGTGAGACCGCGCCGATGAAATCTTGTAGCATTTCCTCTTCCTTACTATGCTTATTTTACGTACTGCTGCAAATCCCGCAGGAACTTCCAGGCCAATCGCCTCTGCAAATTCCTTGTTGATGACATAGTCGAACTTCGTCGCCTTCTCGATGGGCATCGTGGCCGGGTCGGCCTCGCCCTTTGAGAATCTTAATCGCCATTAGGCCGGTCTGGTAGCCCAAGTCGTGGTAGTTGATGCCCAGCGTCGCCAGGCCGCCGGCTTCCACCATGCCCGATTCGCCGCAGATAACCGGCGTCTTGGATTCCGTCACCACGCCGTAAACCGTGGGCATCGCCGAAGCAAAGGTGTTGTCCGTGGGGATGTAGATCGCGTCGCATTTCTTCACGATGGATTGCGTCGCCTGCTGCACATCGTTCGTGCCCGTCACCGTCACCTCAACGTATTCCAGGCCCGCCGCCTCGATATACTCCTTGGCCAGCCCGCCTGCAAAACAGAGTTATCCTCGCTCGAGGTGTAGAGCACGCCCACCGTCTTTGCCTCCGGGCAAAGCTGCTTTAACAGCGCAATCTGCTCCTCGATGGGGTTCATGTCGCTCGTCCCCGTGACGTTGTATCCCGGCGCATCGTCGCTCTTGGCAAGCTTGGCCACAACATAGTCCGTCACCGCCGTGCCCACCACGGAATCTCCTCCGTCTCCCCCGCGATAGACTGCACCGCCGGGGTCGCAATGCCCAGCACCAGGTCTACGTTCTTGCTCACAAAGCTCTTGCTGATGGTCGCCAGGTTCGAGGGGTCGTTCTGCGCATTCTGGAAATCAATGGTCACGTTCTCCCCATCTTTATAGCCGTTCTCCTCCAGCGCCTCCAAAAAGCCCTCCCGCGCCGAATCCAGCGCAACGTGCTCTGTATACTGGATGATGCCAATCTTCATCGGCTCTGCCGCGCCCGAACCTTCCGGCTGCTGGCTGGGTTCGCTCTTCTGCTGGCCGCAGCCCGCCGCGAATACGCATACCAGGGCAATGGATAGCACGATTGCGAGTGCCTTGCTCAATTCTCTCATTTTTCAAACCTCCTATTTCTCAAGCAGCCCATGCTGCTTCGCTAACCGGCTAAACACCGCGGGCAATAAAAAAGCCCCGAGAACACTTCTCGAGGGCGCAACTGCGCGGTACCACCTTGATTTTCGCGCGGCCTTACGGCGACGCTCTTACTGGGCAGCCATATAAGGCTGTCCTGCGCTGTAACGGGCGTGCCCGGAAAAAACTCACGGGGTGAACTTCGCCGCGCGCCTCCTGCTTTTTCCCACCACCCAAAAGCTCTCTTTAAGGCTGCCTCGCGCTTACTCTTCCCGGTCAACATTTCTCATGCCGATAATAGCTTTATTGTAAGGAAGGAAAAAGCGTTTGTCAAGTTATTTTTCCCCACTCCTCGACTCTTTTCTTCTCTCACTCTTCCCCCGCCGCCCTTGACCTTCCCGGGGTGGTGGGGTGTTTGCACGGCGGCACAACTCCCCGCCGCCCGCTTGCCCCGCTTGTGCCGCACCGACTTCCAGCTTTTAACATTTCTCCCTCGCGCATCCCACCCACGGTGCTGCGCACGGCATACTTACCGCCGATATCCTTCTGTCAAAAAAACTTTCCCTTTGCCGCCCTTGGCCTTCCCTGAGCCGTGCCTCTCCCCCGCCCTTGACCTTTCGGGGCGCGCTTCTCCCCCGCCCTTGCCCTTGACCTTCCGGGGTGTGGGGTGTTTGCACGGCGGCACAGCACCCCGCCACTCTGCCCCCACTTGTGCCGCACCGACTTCCAGCTTTTAACATTTCTCCCTCGCGCATCCCACCCCACGTTTTGGCTACTTTTGCGACAAAAGTAGCAAGAGAAACTTTGAACGTAAATCAGTTGGTCTGCGTTCCAACAGACTTTGAAAACTGATGTCACTTGCCTGCCTTTAGACCGTATCTTTCTCTTTTCTATTGTAATAAGATGTTCTCAAGTAAATTTTGTGTACTTACTTCAAGTTCACTTGCAACATATATCCTACGGAAAGTCGTATCCTAACCTACGAGAATCATTATTAAAATGCAACCACCCTCGCACTTATAATATAAAAAACTACTATTTTAAATGGAGGAACTGGAATGTCGCCTATCTTGCAACGCATCATCGAACTACGCACACAGCGTGGCTGGAGTGAATACCAACTGGCCGAATATTCCGGTGTCCCACAATCTACAATTTCTTCTTGGTATCAAAAATCCTATACTCCCTCCATCGCATCGCTGGAAAAAATTTGTATCGCTTTTCCATATCTCCTCTCCCAATTCTTTGCAGAAAGCGAGTGCGAAGCCATTCCTCTCACGGCAGAGCAACGCAATCTCATCGAAAAGGGAGACGCTTTCCAAAAAGCAGCAAGGAAGCTTTTCTTCAGCTGCTTTCCAACTTTTGAAGGGGGCGTCTATGTGTTATAATTCCTGTCTCTTCTTCGGTCCCTCCCATCTGTCAGAACTGAATGCCTGCGCCTCTTTCCTATCCTCCAAGACGAAATCCGCCGCCTCATAACCGAGGAGCATTGCCGCGTCTTTCGCGCCGCGGATTACGGCTGCTTCTCCCTGCTCGCCTGCCATATCGTCCTGATACTCAAAAAAAAAGAATTCCCCTGATGTGCTCCTCGCTTTCGACCTCCCCTGCCTGCCCAAACTGCGCTGCTGCCTTCGCGCCCCCAGCGCGCCTTTAATGCCATGCTGATGGATTGCGATGCTTTCCATACCCTGTCTGTCTTTCCATTTATTGGCATACAAAAGCCGCAACTTGGACCCTGCAAAAGAGCAACTTCTTGCTTTCCTGTGTCTCTGGCTTCAAGCCCCATCGCCGCTTCGTCTCCATCTCCTGCACCCTGCTCAATGTCCGCGAAATCAGCGTAAAATAACCCCGCTCCCCCCTCACCGCCCTTTGACCTTCGGGTGTTTGCACGGCGGCATAGCCCCCGCCACCCCGCCTCCTCCTTGTGCCGCACCGCCTTCCAGCTTTTAACATTTCTTCCTCGCGCATCCCACCCCCACGTTTTGGCTACTTTTGCGACAAAAGTAGCAAGAAAAATCCCTTGACCTTCCCCTTATCCCTTGACCTTCCCTTATCCCTTCCCCTATCCTCACCTCCTCCCAGTTGACAACACCCCCTTTTTTCTTTATCATCGTTTTAAGCGGCATCCGCGTTTGGAAAGGGGAAATCCATGGAAAAGTTACCAGCAAAAAACTCTGGAAAGCCGGGGTCATCCTGGGCGCCATCTACCTCGTCATAACCTACCTGCCCGAAATCGGCGTGGCCCTGGGCGCAGTGCTTGGCGTGCTTTCCCCGCTGCTCACCGGCTGCATCATCGCTTTCATCTTAAATATCCTCATGCGCCGGCTGGAGCAATGCTACTTCCCAAAAGCCAGAAAAAATAGTGAAAGCCACCCGCCGCCCGGTCTGCATCGCCCTTTCCGTGCTCACCTGGCTGCTCATCCTGGCTCTCGTGGTCACACTGGTGCTCCCCGCCCTCATCGATAGCTTCGCCCTCATCGGCAAGGAAATCCCCCCGCCATGGAGTGGCTGTATAATTTCATCGTGGAAAATACCGATGAAGTCCCCTCCATCCAGGAAACGCTCAAAAGCCTGAATATCAACTGGGTCTCCGTGGTCAAAAGGTGCTCGGCTTCGTCTCGCTGGGCGTGGGCGATGTCATCAATACCGCCCTTGCCGTCGTCTTAAGCGTGTTCGGAACGCTGATGAACCTGCTGCTCGGGCGTCATCTTCGCCCTCTATCTGCTCTTCGATAAAGAGCGGCTACTAAACCAGTTTACCCGGCTGTTCCAGGCGCATCTAAAGCCCCGCCGCTTTGAAAAGCTGTGCTGGGTGCTGCGCGTGGCAAACGAATCCTTCTCGAGCTTCATCGTCGGCCAGTGCACAGAAGCCGTCATCCTGGGCGTGCTCTGTACGATTGGGATGATCATCTTCCGCTTCCCCTATGCGACAATGACCGGCGCAGTCGTCGGCGCCACCGCCCTCATCCCCATCGTGGGCGCGTATATCGGCGCGGGCATCGGCGCCTTCATGATTCTAACCGTGGACCCGATGAAAGCCCTCTTCTTCCTCATCTTCCTGCTCATCTTGCAGCAAATCGAGGGCAACTTCATCTATCCCAAAGTCGTGGGCACCTCCATCGGCCTGCCGGCCATCTGGGTGCTGGCGGCGGTGCTGGTGGGCGGCGGCCTGTTCGGCATCCTGGGCATGCTGGTGGGCGTGCCGCTCGCCGCGACCGTCTATAAGCTGCTGAAAAACCGCGTGGCGCAGAAACTTGGAAAACCAGCGCCCAACGCCCCGCCCGCCGAATCCTAAATAAAACAGCCCATGGCCTCCGCCATGGGCTGTTTTATTTTCCCCAAATTTAGAACCGCAGCGACAAGCAGGAAAGCCCGCCGTCAATCTTTTCTGTACTCCGAAGTATCCACCAAAATCACCGGATACCCCAGCTCCCGCACCGCCTGCTCCACCTTCGGGAACCCCGCCGGCACAATCACCTTGCCGTTTATCAGCAAGCAGTTAGAGGCATATGCCTCCTCTTTTGGCACAATCACCTGCCGAAACTGCGCAAACTCCGGCCGGCCGATAAACTCCCCCGAAACGAGCATCGTGTCGTTGTCCAGGTAGTTAATCCCCGTCTTTAAATGCAGCACTTCCCGAAGCGGCACAGCCGAACCCGTGTAGTGGTATTTTTCGAGAATCTCGATGAACTGCGCAATCCCCCTCCGGGCTCGTCCTGTCCGATTGCCCAATGTAGAAATGGTCGCCCACCCGCATCACGTCCCCGCCTTCCAGCGTGCCTTTGGTGATGTACTCAATCTTGCTCTCCGGATAATAACAGGAAAGCGCGCCCACAATCTCTTCCTTTTCGCCGTTGCGGCTCGCCGCGCCCGGGTTCGTCACAATCGCGCACCGCTCTGTCACCACCGCCGGATCCTCCACAAAACAGGAATCCGGATAGCGTTCGTCCGCCTCCAATACCATCACTTCCACACCGCAGGATTTCATCGCCGCAATGTATGCGTCGTGCTGGCAAAGCGCCTTCTCATAATCCGGCGCGCCCAGCTCCGGGCTGGAGGTGATCCGCCGACCATCGCCTTGCACGGCCGTCTTACAATCACATGTGAATACATTTCGTTCCCCCTTCATAGAGTTCAAACTTTTCTCTCCTGATAGTATATTTTTCGCCCCTGCCTGTCAACTTCGCGCCTTCCCTCTCCGGCGCGCGCTTCCCTGCCTTCCTCCCCCTGCGCGCCTTCCCGCTCCGCCCGCCTCCTCTTCCCTTTGTCACCTTCTCCCTTCGGCCTCTTTTTCCTATGCTGCCCTGCGCCTACCGCCTCCCTCTCCTCTTCCCCTTCTTTCCTCTCCGCACGCTGCTTGTTCCCGCCCCCCTGCGCGCCCGTCTCCTCCCCTCTTCCCTTCTTTCCTCTCCGCTCGCTTCTTGTTCCTCGCCCCCTGCGCGCCTTCCCGCTCCGCCCGCCTCCTCTTCCCTTTGTCACCTTCTCCCTTCGGCCTCTTTTTTCCTATGCTGCCCTGCGCCTACCGCCTCTTCTCTCCTCTTCTCCTTCTTTCCTCTCCGCTCGCTTCTTGTTCTTCCTCTCCTGTCGCCGCTATGGTAAAATGATAGCGTCAAAAGAAAAAAGGAGAACCCCTTGAACTATTCCATCCTGCTGTTCGATCTCAGATGATACCCTGCTGGATTTCCGCGCCAACGAGGCCGCCGCGCTGCCCGCACTGTTTGAAAAGCACGGCCATGCCTTCACGCCCGAAATCGCCGCCGTCTATCACCGCATCAATACCGCCCTCTGGTCCGCCTATGAATTGGGCGAAATCCCCCTGCGCACGTTGCTCGATCACCGCTTTTCCCGCACCATGGAAACCTTCGGCCACTATGTAGATGGCGCCGCCTGGGGAGGCGGATTACCGCGCCCTGCTGGCGCTGGGGCACCAGAAGATGGAGGGCGCGGCGGAAGTCTGCCAAAAACTTTCCGCCACCCACCGCCTGTTTATCGTCACCAACGGCGTCGTGGGCACGCAGGAGCGCCGCCTGAGGGATGCCGGCCTCTATGGCTTTTTTTCGAGGATGTCTTTTACTCCGAAGTCATCGGCTGCCAGAACCCCCATCGCGCTTTTTTTCGACTATGTCGCCGCCCATATCCCGGGCTTCGAGCCAGCCTCCGCGCTGCTCATCGGCAATTCCCCCGCCACGGATATCAAGGGCGGCCGGGATTACGGCATCGATACCTGCCTGTACTGCCCGCCAGGAAAATCCTCCCCGGCGGATATCCCCGCGACGTATACCATCCATAGCCTCTGGGATTTGCCCGCCCTGTGCTAATATGCCATAACGTACTACTAAATAAAACTTAATAAAATTTCATGCCACTTTCACCCTTCCAATGCTTTTTTTCTGATATCCTTAGGGCATATGAGGAGGAGCTCCATGAAGGAAAAGAAGAAAAGTGTCAATATCACATTAGATGCAAGCCTGATTGATCTGCTCAAAGAGCGAGCAGCTCTATCAGATCGTTCTTTCTCGTCTTATATTAACTTATTATTGCGCAAATATTTAAGTCGCTTTCTTCCCTCCTCTGACCAAGACTGACGCCCAATTTCTGGGCGTTTTTTCTTTTCCTAAAAGGAGGCCCCCTATGCTGACAATCAAATATCTAAACGAACTCCTGCAAACCCTCTATCCCTCCCAAATCCCCGGTAAATCGCGAAAACTTTCTCTTGACTTCAAGTTAGCTTTAAGTAGTAAACTAGAATTAACCATGTACAACCAAATAAGGAGGGATTTTGAGATGTATAACTTTACCCATGACATCGGAACCATTGTCCATTTCGGCAAGGGCCAGATTGAAAAAATTGCCCGCGGCTGTCAAGGAGTATGCAAACAAAGTGCTGCTCACCTATGGCGGCGGCTCCGTCAAGAAAAACGGCGTGTACGATGCGGTTGTAAAAGGCTTCAAGGAGAACGGCATCGAGTGGGTGGAACTTTCCGGCATCGATCCGAACCCCCGGATTACTTCCGTGCGTGAAGGCCAGAAAATCTGCAAGGAACAGGGCATCGAAGCCATTGTCGCCATCGGCGGCGGCAGCACGCTGGATTGCTCCAAGGCCATCGCCTGCGCGGCGTTCTACGATGGCGATCCGTGGGATCTGTGGACGCGCAAAGCCCCCATCGAAAAAGCGCTTCCCCTGCTCACCGTGCTCACCCTTTCGGCCACGGGCTCCGAGATGGATACTGGCGGCGTCATCACCAACCTGGAAACCAACGATAAGCTGGGCTGCGGCGCGCCCATCCTGCGCCCCAAAGTCTCGATTCTCGATCCGGAATATACCTATACCGTCAGCAAATACCAGACTGCCGCCGGCACCGCGGATATCATCAGCCATGTCCTCGAGGTCTACTTCTCCCGGGAAACAGATGCATACCTGCAAGATCGCTTCTGCGAGGCGCTCTTAAAACCGCGATTCACTATGGCCGCATCGCCATGGATGAGCCGACAAACTACGAAGCCCGCGCCAACCTGATGTGGACTTCCTCTCTGGCCATCAACGACATGATCGCCAACGGCAAGGGCTGCGCCTGGTCTGTGCACCCCATGGAGCATGAGCTCTCCGCCTTCTTCGATATCACCCATGGCGTCGGCCTCGCGATCCTGACCCCGGCTTGGATGGAGCATGTGCTCTCAGATGCTACGGTGGATAAGTTCGTCGAGTACGCGAAGAACGTGTTCGATATCCCCGTGGAAGGCAAGGATAAGTTCGCTGTCGCAAAGGAAGCCATCGCCGCAACCAAGAAAGTCTTTACGGATATGGATATCCCCACCAAATTGCGCGAGGTGGGCATCCCCGAAGATTCTCTCGAAACTATGGCGGGCAAGCTCAATATCCCGGAGGCCTATGTCCCGCTTACCAGCAAAGACGTCCTGAAATCTATAAAGCCTGCTATTAAAGGCTGAGTGTGCGCCCGGCCCAGAAGGGTCGGGCGTTTAAAAAACCATCCATGAAGGAGGATAAAATGGAAAAATCCAAGGTCTATTTTACGAGCAAAATCTGCCCAGAGAGTCTCTTAAAGCTCTATGATTTAATGGGTGTCTCCCTTCCCGGCAAAGTCGCCGTCAAGCTCTCTACCGGTGAGGCCGGCAATCCCAACTATCTAAATCCCCAGCTCATCAAGGATCTGGTGCAGAAAGTGAAGGGCACGATTATTGAGTGCAATACCGCCTATCCCGGCAAACGCTTCACGGCGGAGGATCACTATAAAGTCGCGGAGGATCACGGCTTTACAAAATCGCCCCGGTGGATATCATGGATGCCGAGGGTGAGATTACCCTGCCCGTCACTGGCGGCAAGCATCTGAAGGAAAATTTCGTGGGTAAAAATCTGGAAAACTACGATTCCGTCCTGGTGCTCTCGCACTTCAAGGGCCATCCCAGCGGCGGGTTCGGCGGCGCGCTCAAAAATATCTCCATCGGCATCGCCTCCGGCCACGGCAAGGGCTGGATTCATAGCGGCGGGATTCAGAAGGATAATATCTGGGATACCCCCCAAGACGACTTTATCGAATCCATGGCCGAAGCCGCGAAATCCATCATCGATTATTTCACGCCCGAAAACATGGTGTATCTAAGCGTGGCAAACAACCTCTCTCTGTGGACTGCGATTGCGTCGCAACGCCCGAACCCGTCTGCATGGCGGATATCGGCGTGTTCGCATCTCTAAATCCCGTCGCGCTGGATCAGGCCTGCATGGATGCCATCTATGCCTCCAAAGACCCTGGCCGGGATCATATGATCGAGCGCATGGAAACCCGCCATGCCGCCCGCATCCTGAACACCTGAGGAAATGGGCGTCGCCTCCCGGGAATATGAGCTCGTAAACGTAGATTAAGCAAATAAAGAGAGCCCCTTTCGGGGCTCTCTTTATTTGCTCTTTTCTCAATCAGCAGCTCGCTTCTCATCCCGTTTAGCTCAATCACGTTCTCCGCCTCTGAGTCTGAAAAATCCTCCGCCCGGTCGCCGTCTATGGCGTAATCTATCCGGTTGCCCATGCCCCGAAGCGCCGCCCGGAATGGCCATCCCTCCGGCACACGAACTCTGGAAGTCGCGGAAATCTGGTTGAAATCCAGCCGCCCGGAAAACGCCTCCAGGCTCACGCGCAAATCCGCGTTGCTATCCAGCTCCACTTTCCCGCTCACCTCCCGAACCACCGCCTCCTCCGCTCTTCCGGAAAATTCCACTCCCACTCCCTGAAGGTCCGCAATCTCCAGCCGCGCGGTCTGTGCGTGCAGCTCGATACCCTTCGTGTACTTCTTTGGGAATTCCAGAAAAATATGCACCGCCGCCTTGGCCTCTGCCTCTGTGAACCCCCTCCATCCGGCGCACGCTCAAGTCCAGGCGGTCTTTTTCGTCTTCCAACCGCAGCTTCATGGCTCTTTGCAAATTCGAAATGCTGCCGGAAGCCAGCCGCACGCGCAGCTTTTCTCCCTCATATCCCAAAAGTTGAATCGCCGCTGTCCCGCCCAGCTCCAAGTCGAAATGCTTGCGCCCGGAAATGTCGTATTCTGTCCGGCTTTCAAAGAGAAAATCCGGCGCCGGCCGCTGCGTCTCACCCAATACAAGCTCGTCCAGCCCCTGTGCCAAAAAGCCTGGCAATGGCCACCAGGTTTTGGATATCTGGCGTCCCAGCGTCTGTCTCCCATTTGGTAATCGCCTGCCGCGATACCCCAATTTTGTCCGCCAGCTGTTCCTGGGAAAGCTGCGCCTGTTTGCGCAGATTCCGCAGTTTCTCTGAAAATTTCATATCGTCCCTCCTTGTCTGTACCCCTAGGATAAGAAACTTCCCCGGCATTTCCAGCACTTCTGGTTAGCATTTACCTTTTTGCGCTACTTATCGTGGCATTTTTCCGTTTCTATAAAAAGGGCAGCCTCAGCCGCCCTTCTAAGCTCTCTTTTTTAGCTGTTTTTCATGATGACGCTCTCTACCGCGTCTACAACATGCTCGCAAGCGTCCATGCAATCCTCCAGGCTGTCGTAAACCTTTCTCCAGCCGATGACTTCCAGCGGGTCGCCGCCTGCCGCAAAAAGATCGTGTACCGCCGAAACGTGCAGCCTGTCGCCCTCTTCCTCCAGCATGTTCACTTCCACAATATAATCTTTAATGCTGGAAGATTTGCGGAAATGCGTGAATTTCTCCATCGTAGTCTTCATGGATTTGACGCACTTCTCAAGCAGCCGGGAAAACTCCACCGCCTCCGGGCGCATGTTCGTGATGTTGTGCATGTACATGTTTCTCAGAACGTCCTCAATGGTGTCCACAGCCGTGTCCAGCTGCTGCACCAGGCTGAAAATATCCTCCCGGTCGATGGGGTGATAAACTCGTGAATCAGGTGCGAAGTAATCTCGTGCCGCTTGCCGTCCGCCGCATTCTCAATCTCGTGCAAGCCCGTAACCCGCTCCTCCATCTCGTGAATATCGAAGTTGTGCAAGGTTTCTACGAGATATTCCGCCGCCTCGCAGGAATACTGCGCCATCTGAACAAATGCATCAAAATAATTGTATCCTTTTTTCGCCATTTTTATTTCCTTTCTTTGGGCTCATCCTGCCCGCCTAGAACCACAGCATAAATAGCTTTGCCATTAAAAATCCTACTAGCCCGCAGCCCGGGAACGTCAGAACCCACGCCCAGGTCATATCTTTTACAACGCCCCAGTTTACCGCCGAAAGCCGCTTTGCCGCGCCCACGCCCATGATGGAAGTGGTTTTGTGTGCGTCGTGGAAACCGGGATGCCCGTCGCCGAGGCGAGGAAAAGGCAAATCGCCGCCGCCACGTCCGAGGCAAATCCCTGGTAAACTTCGAGCTTGGTCATGTTCTGGCCAACCTCTTTGATGATTTTATATCCGCCAATCGAGGTTCCTAACCCCATAATGGCCGAACACATGATCATAAGCCAAATCGGAATCTGGAATTCGCTGGTGTTTTGCCCGTTTACCAGCGCCATGCCCAGAAGGAATACGCTCATAAATTTTCTGGCCATCCTGCGCGCCATGCATGAATGCCGTGCCCGCGCTGGCGCAAATCTCGCCCACCCGGAAAAACTTGGTGGTCTTTTGCCTGTCCATCCTGCGGCAGGAAAGCTCTGTAATCTTGGCGGAAAGCCAGCCCAGGCCAAACCCCAAAACAGAGGAGAGCACAAGCCCCAAAGCACCCGCAGCCACTCCTGTGGGTTGATGCCGCTTAAATTGCCGTGCAGCGCGATCGCCGCGCCCGAAAGCCCCGCAATCAGCGCATGGCTTTCGCTGGTGGGAATGCCAAAAAACCGATGCCGCCGTCGCCCAGACTACAATTGCTACCAGTGCCGCGCAAAGCGCCACCGTCGCCTCGTGTGTGTTGCCCGAGAAATCCACCATGTTGTAGATACTCATCGCAACCGAGCTGTTGAACATCGTCATGACAAACACGCCCAGGAAGTTGAACACCGCCGCCATCAGAACCGCCAATTTGGGGCTTAAGCAGCGTGTAGTGACACAGGTCGCGATTGCGTTAGGCGCGTCTGTCCAGCCGTTTACGATGATAACGCCCATCGTAAGCAGCGTCGTCACCGCCAATGCCGGGTTGCTAAAAACCTGCGAAAAAAATCGCCGAAACTTACCATATCTTGCGCTTTTTTTCCTTTCAAAATTCTGCCACGCATTTACCGAATCTTTACAAACAATTTTATTATAGCATACACATTTTACAATTACTATAACTTTACTTAGATTTTACTTTTGCCTATTTTTTCACACCTCCCTTTCCATGCGGGTTTGGCGGTATGTCTCCAAGATAAAACCAATTGAAGCGCCTATTTTAATATGCTATACTATTAAATTGAGATGAGAAAAGAGGGATTATTATGCCAAAAAAACGCATTCGGGATTACGGTGTGCAGCTGGATAATCTGCCCACCGGCCCGCGCAATAAGATAACCGATGTCCCTGGCGTCGCCGTCGGGCATGCCACCATCGATACCCCGCAGCATAAAACCGGCGTCACCGTGTTGCTGCCCCGAAAGGAAAACCCTTTACGCATCAACTTCCCGCTGCCAGCTTTGTGTTAAACGGCTTTGGCAAAAGCATCGGCCTCTTTGCAGGTGGAAGAACTGGGCACGCTGGAAACTCCCATCGCGCTCACCAATACCCTAAATGTCGGCCTGGTGCACGATGCCCTGGTGGAATATATGGTGCAGCGCTGCAGCCGAAAATGTCCCGCTCACTTCGGTGAATCCCATTGTCTGCGAGTGTAACGATAGCACCCTCAACAATATCTGTGAGCGCGCCGTGCAGAAGGAGCATGTCTTTTTCTGCCATCGCCTCCGCTGGGGAAGACTTTGAAGAAGGCGCCGTGGGCGGCGGGACAGGTATGGTCTGCCATGGCCTAAAAGGCGGCATCGGCTCCGCCTCCCGGGTGATAGAACTGCCCGAAGGCCGCTTCACTCTGGGCGTGCTTGTTCAGGCCAACCATGGCCGCCTGCCAGACCTGCAAATTGCTGGGCAGCCCGTGGGCGCGCGCATCGATTTGCAGAACTTTGAGCCGGATAAAGGCTCTATCATTTTGCTGCTCGCGACAAATCTTCCCGCATCCGACCGCCAGCTTAAGCGCATCATCAAGCGCATGAGCGTCGGCCTTGCCCGGCTAGGGCTCCTATATCGGCCATGGCAGCGGCGAAATCATGCTGGGATTCTCCACCGCCAATACAATTCTTCGCAATGCAGAACACAGCCTATTGACGCAAACCATTCTGAATGAGGAAAAGATAGACCTCGCCTTCCGCGCCGCAGCCTGCGCTGCGGAAGAAGCCGTTTTAAACGCCCTCGTCAGCTCAAAAACCACCGTCGGCTATCAGGGGGGGACGTCCGCAAAGTCTGGCGGAATTTCTGCCCGCGCTTCATATTTTCGGAGGTCAACTATGAAAACCATCGGCATTCTGGGGGCATGGGTCCGCTGGCAGCCGCAGATTTGTACCGCAAAATCACACTCCATACCGCTGCAACCCGCGATCAGGAGCATCTGCATATCTTAATCGATAGCAACCCCGTCATCCCGGATCGCACAGCCTATCTCCTCTCGGGCGGAGAAGATCCCTGCCCGAGCTGCTCGCAACCTTGCGCCGCCTGGAAAATGCCGGCGCAGAACTTCTGTTGTTGCCCTGCAATACCGCGCACTTTTTCTATGAGCCCCTGGCCGCAGCGGCCTGCGTTCCGCTGCTCAATATGCTGGAGGAAACCGCAAACTATCTCGCCGCGCATTTCCCCGGCGAGGTGTTCGGCCTGCTCTCCACGGATGGCACGATAAAAAGCGGCATCTTTGCCAAATACCTGCGCGCCGCCAACCTGCCCTTTGTCCTCCCAAAGCGCACGCAAAGCCTCGTGATGCAGTTCATCTACGAAGGCGTGAAAAAGAACAATTTTTCCCTGGGTACAGATGGCCTCCTGCAAGCCACAGAGGAGCTCAAAAGTCTCGGCGCCACGAAATTCATTCTGGGCTGCACCGAACTGTCCACTGTGGCCAGCACGAACTGCTTCAACAGCGATTTTATAGACCCTCTGCTCATCCTCGCCCGCAGGGCGGTGGAGGCGGCGGGCGGAAAGGTTATCCTATGAAACTCCCCTTCGTCTCCCCTTGCGCAAGTAAAAGAGATCGCCAAAACCTATCCCACTCCCTTCCATCTCTATGATGAACGGGGCATTCGGGAAAATATCCGTAAAATGAAACAGGCGTTCTCCTGGAACAAAGGCTTCCAGGAGTACTTTGCCGTCAAAGCCGCGCCCACGCCCGGCCTGCTGAAAATCTTCCAGGAAGAGGGCTTCGGGCTGGATTGCTCCTCGTATACCGAGCTCATGTTGGCGGATGCCCTGGGCTTTTCCGGCCGGGATATCATCTTCTCCTCCAACTGTACGCCCCCGGAGGATTTCGTCTATGCGCATAAGCTGGGCGCCGTCATCAATCTGGACGACTATTCGGATATCGATGCCATCTCCGGCCTGTTCTCCCCGCTGCCCGAAACGATTTGCTGCCGGTTCAATCCCGGCGGCTATTTTGCCATCGGCAACGACATCATGGATCATCCAAAGGATGCAAAATACGGCTTTACAAAACCCCAATTGTTCGAGGGCTTCCGCCGCCTGAAAGCTATGGGCGTAAAGCATTTCGGCCTGCATGCCTTCCTTGCCAGCAATACCGTCACAAACGAATACTATCCGGCGCTTGCCAAGCTGCTGTTCGAGCTCGCGGTAGAGCTCCAGCGGAGACCGGCGCGCATATCAACCTCATCGACCTCTCCGGCGGCGTGGGCGTTCCCTATCACCCAGGGCAAGCTGGCAACGACATCTTGAAAATCGGCGCCGGTGTACAGCAGGTCTACGAAGAGGTTTTGGTGAAAAACGGCATGGATGACGTCGTCATCGTCACCGAGCTCGGCCGCTTTATGACCGGCCCCTACGGCTGCCTCATCGCTCAGGCCACGCACGAAAAAAGACATATAAAGACTATATCGGCCTGGATGCCTGCGCCGTCAACCTCATGCGCCCGGCCATGTACGGCGCATACCATCATATCACCGTGCTGGGCAAGGAAAACGCCCCGGCAGACCATACTTACGATGTCACCGGCGGCCTATGCGAAAACAACGATAAGTTCGCCATCGATCGCCCTCTGCCCAAAATAGACATTGGCGATTATCTCTGCATTCACGATACAGGCGCACACGGTTTCTCAATGGGTTATAACTACAACGGAAAGCTAAAAAGAGCGCCGAGCTTCTTTTAAAGGAAGACGGCAGCGTAGAGCTGATGCGCCGCGCCGAAACCCCGCAAGATTATTTCGCTACGCTGGATTTCCTAAACCTGTTTCACTAAGGAGCGCTTATGCCAAAATCTGTCTACGAAGCCTTCTTTCCCTTCCGCCCGAAACCGTCTATGCCGCCATGACAGATCTTTCCTGCCATCAGTGGCGCAGCGACCTTTGCGGCCTTACCGTGCACGAGGGCGGCAATTCCTTTACCGAGCTTGCAAAGGGCGGCGGGCAAACACTGTTTACTATCACCAAAAGGTTCCTGCAAGCACTATGCATTCGATATGGAGCACGAAAACTTCACCGGCTGTTGGTCGGGTGAGCTTTCCCCGTTTCCAGCGGAACCCGGGTGGTCTTTACGGAAACCTTGCACATGAAACGCCTGCCCCTGCGGCTGCTGGCCCCGGTATTTCTGCCCCTAAAAAGATGCAGAAAACTTACGTGCAGGATCTCCAAATGTATTTGTCGAGCCTTGGGCGCTAAGTTCATCTTTGCGAATGAAAAAGACACTCTTTCGAGTGTCTTTTAAAAAAAACCATTTTGTGATTAAAAAGTTCCCTGGTCCTTCGCTAAAAAGTAAAATCTTCAATGGATATGTCTCTGCATAGCTCCGTCGCGGTTTCTCTTATCCAAACTATAGTAAATTTTATATCTCTCGGCATTTTCTTCAAAGCTGGTAAATTGCGATTCATCTCCTTCTAAAACCTTACTCACCTGCTCATAAGCCTGTTCATAGCTCATGTAGTCCGAGAAGCTCGAAAGAACCGATGCCACCACCACTTTGGCCTTTTCCTCATCGTCCCCCTGGCAATAGATGCTGACCTGCTTCACCACCGGCCCCTCATAGATGCCGCTGATCGTTTTTCCGAATCCACTGAAAGCTCATCAGTAAAAGCTGCACTTCAAATTCGCCCTGCTCCAATTGGAATTCATCATAGGAAACGTAGTCCAGCGTGTGCCGGTAAATGCCGTCTCCCTCCACGAAGTTTTCCGTAGCTTCTATCTCTTCCAGCGGCTCATAGTCGTATCCATGCTCCTTCATCTTCGCCAAATATGCCTTTTCTACTGCCCGCACATTCGGATTGGCTACAGGCTTGGGCTCCTCGCTCGCCTCTGGCGCCATGTTAGACACAATATCACACGAATCCCAGTGTTCAGACTGAAAATGTCGATGAAAAGTGATCTCAATTTTTCTCCATTCTCTCCCAGCCAAGCATACTTCCTATAAGTTTCTCCTGTTTTCGCGCGATAAACTTCTATCAGTTGGCCTGGCCCTAAATAGTCCTCAACCTCGCTTAACTCTATATCCCCATAGACATTACCATAACGCTCCGTTTCATGAATAATTCGATCATAACCATATTGGTCAACTCTCGAATTAGGCTTTGGCTCTTTATGAGTGTAATATCGCTCTCCTTCTCCAACTCCGGGATCTTTTTCCTCGCAGCCAATAAACAGTGTAAAACATACCATCATCGCCAGCACGGCGCAAGTAATCCTCTTCATTTCCAGTTTCCTCCAGATGGGTTTCCTCCATTTTATCATCCCCCCGGGCTGCCTTCAATCAGCCTGTCCATCGAAAAAATCCAATTCCACCGCCAATATATCGTTTATTCCAATTTTTCTTGCCCTGTTCCGCGCTGTTTTTACTTCTATAAAGCCAAAGGGCGCCGAATGTCCGCTCCCTTCTCTTTTTCCCCTCTGAATTGTTAGGGCTGGCGCTTTCTTCGCTTGCCTCTTTTTGTAGTTTTGATACGCCGCCGTTGCCTCCTCAGCTGCCTGTTTCTGCTGCCGAAATTTGCCCGTCAACTGCTCAACCTCTTGGCCCGTGGCTTCTGTAAATCCATCGCCTAGCTTATCCACCACCGCCATGGTTTGTGTAATCGCAGTCTGGGCGCTCTGCAATGTTTCTGCCATCGAGCGAATCATCCCCAGCGCCTTTTTTTTTTCTACATCCTGAATGCTTTCTCCTAGGCCTCTAATTTGCTCTGCCAGGCCGTCCAGTTGTTCTTCTGCCTGCATCGTGTCTAGAGAAACCTTTAGGTCTCCTTGTTTGCTCATTTCGCTACCTCCTTGTATCAAAAAAAGGCGCCCGTATGGGTGCCTTTTTTATTCCGTATCCTAATTCTTTTGCTGTGCCAATATCTCATCGTTCCTCTCTCTTAATTCATCCATTTCCTGTTGCCAATAACAGATAAAGGTAACTTCAGCATTCCAGTCCGAATCATATTCGGGAACACCGGGTAGAAATGCCTCCGAGTACATAAAGCTCATATCCTGAATCTTATCAATATAAGAAGCATAATTGTTAGGTTTATTGATAGCCTGCACAGCACATTCCTCAAATTTCTCAAATGGAGCAAGCTGACCAACATCCCACCCGCCCGCTTCTATGTATCCTTTTGCATAACTATATCCTACCGCTGCTATAATATCAGCCTTAAGCTCCGGGTCAATATCACGCAAACCTATAGTACATGCCGAAAGCAATTTCCCTTTTTCATCTTTCTCTACCTGAATTCTAACCCCAAAATCCCGATACTCGATATAGTAATTATAGAGCCCTTCATCGTAAAAATAATCTGGCTCCAATTTCATGCCTTCCATAACCCGCTCATACCGGTAATATCCTTTATCCTCCAGTATCTGCTGGTATTCTTTCTCTATCTTGTTGATGGTCGGGTGCCCTTTTTCTTCCGGCTCATCCACCGTCACACCCTCTATAACCTCAAAAATATCTTCGCTCCCCTTGGGGCATTTCCAATTTGTGTCGTTCTTGTAGTTGATTTCGAAATCCAAATCTCATATTTTACCGCCTCTTCGTTCTCCGGCAAAAATTCCCGTCTACCACTATATAAGAATTCCGAGGCAGCGAATGGTCTATAAAAATAGTGTCTCTTCCCTTAAGGTCTATCTCTTTCCCATCTTTGTCATATTCCCGCACGCCTAGCGTGAAGTTCAAAACAGGGGCATACTCCAGGCTCTGCACTTTGATGCGCAGCGCAACCTGTGGCCGGCCATTTACCGTCATATTTTCTTTATATGAGTAAATGCCTCTCTGATATCAATCGGGCAAAGGCTCGGGCTCTCCACCGGTCCGCTGGCAGATTCTTTCGCTCACTCTCCCGCGCATCCCGCAAACACTCCCCAAACATACCATCATCGCCAACACGGCGCAAGTAATCCTCTTCATTTCCAGTTTCCTCCTTTCTTTAGTATACCGACATTTTATTGACGGTTCAACCTTCCAAACGCCATTATTTTGGCACTGCATCAAAAAAAGAGCCCGCCTAAAAGCTGAGCTCCTTTCTCCCCTATCCTCTAAAAATCCCCGCATCTTGCGGTACATCGGCCGCATCTTTGGGTAAAGCGCAAGGTAAACCTCCCGGTAAATCCGCTCATAAAGCGCGTGGTTCTGGGCGTCCGGCAAAAAAGCCTTTTGTCTTCGCACCATCGCGCCCACCGCCTGCTCTACGCTGTCGTATACCCCCAGCCCGTAAACCCCACCGCCGCCGCGCCCAACGCCGAAGTTTCATGGGTCTGCGCCCGGTAAACCGGCATGCCGAACACATCCGCCGCAATCTGGCAAACCTCGTCGCTTTGGCTCCGCCGCCGTTCGCCGTCAGCGCCTCCGGCCATCTCCCGCCCGGCGGCTCATGCCCTCAAGCCCGTCCCGCAGCGCATAGCAAAGCCCCTCAATTGTCGCCCGGTACATGTGCTCCGGGTATGTCCGCTGTGAAAGCCCACCATCGCGCCCCGCGCCTCCGGCGTCTTGAGCCCCGGCCCCAGTAGGGCTGCACAAGCAGCCCCTCCGCCCCTGGGCGGCGTGAGCGCCAGGCTCTCATCCAGCATCCGCTCTGCGCTGCTTCCCATGTCCAGCGCAGCCCCAGCCTCCAGCCGGGCGAACTGCTCCTTAAACCAAGTCACCATCCAAAACCCACGGTAAATCTGAATTTCCGGATTGTATTTTCCAGGCAGAACCGCCGGATATGCCGGCAAAATTGCTGCGGCTCCACATATTTGCGCGTCGTGAGCTGCACAGTGCAGGTTGTCCCAAAGCTCAGGCTGGCCAGGCTGCCGTCTATGCACCCGCTGCCCACCGTCTCGCAGCCCTTGTCCGAGCCCGCCGCAATCACCCTGCAACCTCGGGCAGGCCGCTGTCCGCCGCCGCCTGCGCCGTAATGCGCCCAATGCCTTCCCCGGCTCATAGAGCGTCGGAAACTTCTCCGCCGGCACGTTAAAGACCGCGTATTTCACCTGCCACTTGCTCATCCATTTCTTTTTCTTGTAATCCCGCGGCAAATGCCCCACCTGCGCCGCCACGGAATCCGCCAAAACCCCTGTGAGCCGGTAGTTGAGATACGCCGAAATCTGTACAAACTTATACGTCTTGTCCCAAATCTCCGGCTGGTTTTGCGCAATCCAGTTGCAAGCCGAATGCTCCGGGAATATGCCGCGCAATCGCTCATACCCGCCAGCCAAAATCCCGCGCGGTAAGGCCAGGGCATGGGCTTTTTGCATTCCGCCAGCCGCTCGTCCAGCCATAAAATGCAGGGCGTCAAGGGCTTTAGGCTGCTGTCTAGGCAGAGCACACTGTCCCGCATGGTCGTGAGCGCCACTGCCTCCGCTCGAGCAAAAAGAGCGCTCTGCGTGTCCTTTAGCCGCCGCACCGTCCGGCAGAGCGTCTCATAGTAAAATTCCGCCGCCTGCTCGGCAAAGCCGGGCCTCGGGGAAACGTATGGCTGCTCGTAAATCGCCGTCTCCTGCGCCAAAATATTCCCTTTTTCGTCCACAAGCAGCGCCCGAAGGCTCTGTGTGCCGCAATCAATCGCCAGCACCAGTGCATCCTTTATTGCCATGTTTCCGTTTCCTTCCAGTTTCCTGCCATACAAAAGCGGCAGAGCGCGCTGCCGCTCTGCCGCATGCCTTTTAAAACTCCGCCGTCTTAGGCGTGCGCGGGAAGGGCAGCACGTCTCTGATGTTGCTCATCCCGGTTAAATACATGATCATCCGCTCGAACCCGAGGCCGTACCCCGCGTGCTTTACGCCGCCATATTTTCTCGTGTCCAAATACCACCAGTAATCCGCATATCCATCCCCAGCTCCTCGATACGCTGGTTTAGAATGTCTATGCGCTCTTCTCTCTGGCTGCCGCCGATAATTTCGCCTACGCCCGGCACCAAAAGGTCCATCGCGGCGACCGTCTTGCCGTCGTCGTTTAGACGCATGTAGAACGCCTTAATCTCCTTCGGATACCCCGTGACAAATACCGGCTTTTTAAACACCTGCTCGGTGATGTATCTCTCGTGCTCGCTCTGCAAATCGATGCCCCACTTCACCGGATACTCAAACTTCTTGGCCGGATTTTTCCAAAATTCCACAGCCTCGGTATAGGTAATGCGGGCAAAATCCGAGCTCACAATGTTATGGAGCCGCTCCATCAAGCCCTTATCGATGAAGGATGCGAAGAATTCCATCTCCTCCGGTAGCATTTTCCAAAACGTAGTTGATGATGTATTTGACCATCTCCTCCGCCAAATCCATGTTGTCCGCCAGATCCGCAAAGGCAATCTCCGGCTCAATCATCCAAAACTCAGATGCGTGCCGGGGCGTGTTGCTGTTCTCTGCCCGAAAGGTCGGCCCAAAGGTGTAGATTTTGCGGAACGCCAGGGCAAAGGTCTCGCCCTCCAGCTGCCCCGAAACCGTGAGGTTCGCGGGCTTTGCAAAAAAGTCTTTGGAATAATCCACCGCGCCCTTGTCGTCCCGGGGCGGGTTTTCCATATTGAGCGTCGTGACATGGAACATCTGCCCCGCACCCTCGCAGTCGCTCGATGTGATGAGCGGCGTATGAACATAAACAAATCCCCTCTCCTGAAAAAACTGGTGAATCGCAAATGCCACGGCACTTCTCACCCGGAACACCGCGGAAAAAGTGTTCGTCCGGGGCCGCAAATGCGCGATGGTGCGCAAATACTCCATGGAATGCCGCTTCTTCTGCAGCGGATAATCCCCGGGGCAATCCCCTCCAGAGTAATCTCCGCCGCCTTTAATTCGAAGCTCTGGCGCGCCTCGGGCGTCGCGACCAGCGTGCCCCGGCAAACAATGGCCGAGCCCACGTTTATTTTGCAAACTTCCTTAAAATTATCGATGACGCCATCTTCAAAAACCACCTGCAGGTTTTAAAGAACGAGCCATCGTTTAGCTCAATAAACCCGAGAACCTTGTTGTCCTGTATGGTGCGCACCCAACCGCCCACTTCTATTTCCTTGCCCACATATTCCTGTTGGTCTCTAAACAGCTGCTTTACAGTGACCATGTGCTTCCTCCTAGCTTTTGTTTGTTTTATAGTATGCCCGGTTTCGGCCTGTCCCAAACCTTCTAAAGGCTGCCCTAAAGCAGCCAAATTCCCGCCTGTTCGCACTGTTCGCGCATTGCCCTCGGCCAAATCGATGCCTGCACTTCGCCAATGTGCGCCTTTCCCAGCAGCATCATGCACAGCCGGGATTGCCCAATGCCGCCCCGGCAGTCAGCGGCAGCTTACCCTCAAAAGCTCCTTGTGGAATCGCAGCTCCGAGCGCTCCAGGCAGCCCGAAAGCTCCAGCTGGCGGCGCATCGCCTCCTCATCCACCCGGATACCCATAGAGGAAAGCTCCATCGCTCGCTCCAGCACCGGATAGTATACGAGAATATCCCCGTTTAAGCTCCAATCGTCATAGTCCGGCGCGCGGCCATCGTGCTTTTCCCCGCTTTTCAGCGCGCCGCCAATCTGCATGAGGAAAACCGCGCCCAGCTCCTTTGTCACCGCGTCCTCCCGCTCTTTGGCCGTGAGGCGCGGGTATCTGTCCTCCAGCTCCTGCGTCGTCATAAAATGCAACTTTTCGGGAACATACCGGTCCAGGCAAGGGTATGCCGCCATCACCGCATCCTCCGTGCGCAAAAGCGCCCCATAAATGCGGCCGACAATATCCTTTAAAAATCCATCGTGCGCTCTTCCCTGCTGATGGTAAGCTCCCAGTCCCACTGGTCCACGTAAATTGAGTGCAGATTATCTAAATCCTCGTCCCGCCTTATGTCGTTCATGTCCGTATAAATTCCCTCGTCCACCCCATAGCCGTAGCGGCGCAGCGCCATGCGCTTCCACTTGGCCAGCGAATGGATGATCTCAATATCCTCGCCCGTATCTTTGATATCAAACTGTACCGGCCGCTCCACGCCGTTTAGGTTGTCGTTGAGCCCGCTGTCCGGCCGTACAAAAAGCGGCGCGGAAATCCGGTGCAGGTTCAGGGCCGCGGCCAGTTCGCGCTCAAACCGGTCTTTGATGAGCTTAATCGCCTCTTCTGTCTGGCGAATGTTCAGCTTCGCGTCATACCCCTCGGGAAAAATGAGCCTGTGTTCCTGCTGCATGTTCTCTTCCTTCTCCAATTTTCCAAACTTTTCACATAGAGTCATTGTATCATCCTATGCCCGCCCTGACAAGAGTTATGCCGCCCCGCCAAAAGAGAGCGGCCAATGCCGCTCTCCTCTCATTTTCCGCTAGAAAATCACCTTGTCTGCAACCTCGCCGAGCAGGGTCACCATAAATTCCCCAACCGGCATGTTGCCAATCTCGCCCACACCGCGCTTTCTCACGGCAAAGCTGCCCTCCGCCGCCTCCTTTTCGCCCACAACCAGCATATAGGGAATGCGCTCGCCCCGAGCCTCGCGAATCTTGTAGCCGATTTTCTCGTTTCTGTCGTCCACGCTCACCCGAATCCCCATGCCCTGCAACTTCTCCGCCTGCTCATGGGCAAATTCATTTGCGCTCTCGGCTACGGTCATGATGCGCACCTGCTCGGGCGCCATCCAGAGCGGCAGCGCCCCGGCGTATTTCTCGATGAGCAACGCCAGCGTCCGCTCATAGCATCCAAGAGACGTCCTGTGTATGATATACGGCCGCTTTTTCTTGCCGTCCCGGTCCACATATTCCATGCCAAATTGCTCGGCCAGCATCTGGTCGATCTGAATGGTGATGAGGGTGTCTTCCTTGCCGAAGACGTTTTTGATCTGGATATCCAGCTTCGGGCCGTAGAATGCCGCCTCGCCGATGCCCACGCTGTATTCGATGCCGATATGGTCTAAAAATCCGCCCCATCATGCTCTGCGCCTCTTCCCACTGCTCGGGCGTGCCGATATACTTCTCCTTGTCCTCCGGATCCCATTGGGAGAACCGGTAGCTGACGTCCTCCGAAAAGCCCAGCGTGTCCATCATGAATTTCGCCAGCTCCACGCACCCCTTAAACTCATCCTCCAGCTGCTCGGGCGTGCAGACCAAATGCCCTTCGGAAATGGTAAATTGCCGCACGCGAATCAGCCCGTGCATCTCCCGGAATCCTCGTTGCGGAACAGCGTCGAAGTCTCGCCCATGCGCATGGGCAAATCCCGGTAGGAGCGCATGCGGTTCATATAGACGTAGTATTGGAAGGGGCAGGTCATGGGGCGCAGCGCCAAAACCTCGGCGTTCGGGTCGTCCTTGTCGCCCAGGATGAACATGCCGTCCGTGTAGTGGTCCCAGTGCCCGGAAATCTGGTAGAGCTCGCGCTTTGCCATATATGGGGTCTTGGTGAGCACATACCCTCTCTTATATTCCTCGTCCTCCACAAAGCGCTGCAAAATCTGGATAACCCGCGCGCCCTTGGGCAGCAGCAGCGGCAGCCCTGGCCCACCACGTCTACCGTCGTAAAATATTCCAGCTCCCGGCCCAGCTTGTTGTGGTCGCGCTTCTTCGCCTCTTCGATGCGCGCCAGGTGCTCGTCTAACAGCGCGCGCTTCTCAAAAGCCGTGCCGTAAATGCGGCTGAGCATCTTGTTTTTCTCGCTCCCCGCCAATATGCCCCGGCCAGCCCGTGAGTTTAAACGCCTTAACCTTCCCGGTAGAGGGCGCGTGCGGTCCGGCGCAGAGGTCTACAAAATCGCCCTGGTAATAGAGGGAAATCTCCTCGCCCTCGGGCAAATCCTCTATGAGTTCCACTTTGTAATCCTCGCCGCGGCTCTTCATGAGCGCAATTGCCTCTGCCCGGGAGATATTTTTCTCACCATCGGCTTGTTCTCGGCAATAATCTTGCTCATCTCCTTTTCGATCTTCAAAAGAGATTCGTTCGTAAAGGGCTCCGCCACGTCGAAGTCGTAATAAAAAACCGTCGTCAATCGCCGGCCCAATCGCCAGCTTTGCCTCCGGGAACAGCCGCTTGACCGCCTCGGCCAGCACATGGCTTGCCGTATGCCGCAGCGCCCGCAGTCCCTCCGGGTCCTCCGCGCTCAAAATCTCCAGCGTGCAGCCCTCCGTGAGCGCCGTCTGCAAATCCACCGTGTTCCCGTCTATCTTCGCCGCCAGCGCAGCTTTTTGCCAGCTTGCCCGAAATCTGCTGCGCCGCCTCCATGGCCGTCGCGCCGTCCGCGCAGCTGAGCGCGCTTCCGTCTTTTTTAGTATGATCTCCATAGTTTCTCCTCCTTCGTAAACGAAATAAAAAAATCCCTCAACAAATGTTAAGGGACGAGCCAACCCTGGCCCGCGGTTCCACCCTGATAGGCTTTTTAAAACCCGCTCAAGATCTGCGTTATCGCCGCCTGCGGATGCCCGCTCCCCGGCTGGTCTTCGCTTCCTGCCCGCCAGCGCCCTTTCAGCCCAGGGGCGCCTCTCTATCGGCGTTTTCGCATTCGCTACTATCCGGATCTTCGCTGCATCAATGCTTTATTTTCTTTTATTATACACTCTTTGCCCCGCTTGTCAACGCCAACTCTCTTGCCTCATGCATCCCGGCCTATATCCGCACGCGTCCCACAAAAATATCCGCCAACAGCCCTTTTTAATTCCGTGTCGCCCACATGCTCCAAATCTATCACTTCCGGCGCCAGGTCGATGAGCCCGGAGAGCAGCAAATCCTCCTTGGTGGCGTCCGCCTCCTCCTCGAGGCTCACGCTTATCTTGTTGCCCTGCTCGTCAAACATGGCGTATTCCTCTCCCGCGGGCAAAACTTCCACATACCGCACCGCCGGTTCCCGCATGCAGACAAAATAACGCAAGAGTTTGATAAACTCCCTCTTCTCCGTCCGCAGCGTATATTGCATGGCGCAATCCTCCATGGTCTTTTTTCCACTCCGCCACATAATCCTTCATGCGAAAGCGCAGCACGCCATCCAGCGCCAGCCTGCCGTCACACTCCAAAAGGCATGCCACCACCCGGCTGGCAATATCCTTCTTTTAACTCCAGCTTTTCCTTTTCCCCTCCATACCAAAGGCGCTTCACCGTGCCCACAAGCACTTCGCTCCTGTCCCGTTCGGAAGGTAATCGTAGTTTTCGTTCAGCTCGGCCATCAAAAAGCGAATCTGTAAATGTTCGATGATAATATCCGCCAAAATATCGGCGAGTAAAAACAGAGCCTGCCGGCCGCTCGTCTCCACGGCCAAATACCGCCCCACCTGCTCTCCTACGCAAAGTTCCCCAGTGAGCCTGCCCTGCACAGGCAAGCGGTTCTCAATCAGAGGGCGCAACGCCACGCTCATGCTGGATACGCCGATGATGTATTTCAAAAGTTGCCCTCCTTTTTCATTTCACGATAGTTTAAAATATGCCGGCAGCGCAAAAGGTTTACCCGTTTTATTATCTCATCCCCGCGCACAGATATGCAGCGCCAACTTTTTCCGATGCGTAAAATTTAAAATTTCATGTGCTTTACGACATGTTTCGCTGAAAAGATGTGCTAATATTATATAACCTATTATGTTGGAGGCTAAGTGCCAATGTATCAGCTCATAAATAAAATGGCCAAACGTTGGGCTATTTCGCCAGAAAAGCTGGCCTTGTTATGCACCCAACAAAAATCCCCGGCGCCATTCTGGCCGGGAGCGAAGCAAATTCCTGATGGCGCGCAAAAGCCTTCTCTCGCCCGCCCGTTCCTCAAATGGGCCGGCGGCAAAAGCCGTGTGCTCGGCGCAATCTCGGCGCACTATCCCAAAGAACTCGGCCACGCCATCACGCGCTATGTCGAACCCTTCGTGGGCGGCGGGGCCGTGCTGTTCGATGTGCTCTCCTGCTATCAGATAAAGGATGCCTATGCCTTTGATACCAACCCAGAGCTCATCAATGCCTATCGCGTGGTGCAGCAAAAGCCCGAATCTCTGATCCGAAAACTGCAAACCTTTGAATCCGAATACCTTGAACTTTCCCAAGAAGATCGCAAGGCTTATTATTATGAAAAAACGCGGCGCTTTTAACACCGGTACCCGTTGCACGGCAAATTCCAAACCCAATACCCTGCGTGCCGCGCTGTTCCTGTTTCTAAACCGCACCTGCTTTAACGGCCTGTATCGGGTCAGCAAAAGCGGGCAGTTTAATGTGCCCATGGGGCGCTATAAAAATCCGCAAATTTGCAATGCCCCGGCGCTGCGCGCGGCGTCTGCCGCGCTGCAAAATGTGCGGCTTTTCTGCGCGAGCTACGAGGCGGCGGCGGAGTATATCGATGAGCAAACCTTCGCCTACCTGGATCCTCCCTACCGCCCGCTTTCGGCGACTTCCAGTTTCACCGCCTATACCAAAGATGCCTTCGATGACGACTCCCAGCGCCAGCTTGCCCAGTTCTATTCGGGCATGGCGCATCGCGGCGCCTTCCTCTTGCTCAGCAATTCAGACCCGAAAAACGCAGACCCAGACGACGACTTTTTCGATGCCCTCTACCAAGGCTTTTCCATCTACCGCATCCCGGTCGGCCGGGCCATCAATGCCAAGGGCTCCAGCCGAGGTCAGGTGAGCGAGCTGCTCATCAAAACAAATAAAAAAAAGCGGAAGATCCGCTTCTTTTTTTGCGCCGCTAGGCGCCCTGTTCTTGCTCTTCCGCTCCTGCTCCAGCTGCAATTGCCGGTGCGTTGAGCGCACGTTGTCCGGCAGCGGAATTTTTAAAACCTTCTGCCCAAATACAAAGCTCAGCGCGTAGAGCAGCAGCGCAGTGCCAATCGCCGCGCCAATCACAAGGTAATAGTTGCGAATCCCCGCCAGCCCTACAAAGAATCCGCCGAATAAGCTGCCCAGCATGCTCGCCAAATATGCCATGGCAAAGCTAAAGAGGTGCGCTGTACTTTCAGTTCATCCGGGGCCAAGGCAAAAATGTACGCCGAACCGCAGCCCACGTCCAATCCCGATGCCAATCCCTGTAGCATCGTCACCGCAATAAATAGCACCGCCCCTTGTATGCAGGAGTAGCATAAAAACATCACAACATAGAGCGACCCCTGAATCAGGATAAACACAGGCAGCGCAATGCTTTTCTCATCCGGGTCACCAGGAACAAAATCGGCATTTCGAGCGAGATCGGAAGGAAAACAGCATGCCGATGCTCTCCTTGTTCATGCCCACTTCCTCCATCAAATAGGGCAAAAACGCCTCTGAACCGCAGTATAACACGATGGTAAAAACCATGTAGGTGATAAAATAGTAGTTCTTAAATAGCCGGCCCAGCTGCAAATCCTTTAGGGAGCTGCTCTTTCTCTGGCCCTTATTCAGCGTCTCCTCGCCTACAAAAGTGCCATGACAAATACCACAATGAGCAACCCGGAATAAATGTAGAACGTGGAATTTACGCCCACAAAGGGCAGAATTGCCGCCAGCACTAGCCCCAGCACCACATACCCCAGCGTCCCCCATAGGCGGATATGCCCATAATTCGCCTTAAACTTGCCGGAAAACTGCAAAACCCAGTTGTCCGTCAGCCCGCCAATGGGCATACGCACAAAAAGCCGAAAGCGGGATGAGCAGCATGGCCAGAGAATATCCCTTTATTTTCAGCGGAATCGTAAGCGGAATAAACGGCCAAACGATCGCCGCCAGCAACAGACATGTCATCAGCGCCTTGCGCACTGAATTCATCTTGTCGCTCACCACGCCCCAAAACAGCGTCGAACAAATGCTCACCAAGCTGTTGAGCGAATAGATAACGCCAATCTCCTGGCTGCTCATTCCGGTGCTCTGCAGATAAACCGAAAGATAGCCCATGGCCGCCAGGTAAACGGATGCCGCCACAAATTCGATGGCGGAAAACCGCCAATAATATTCTTTTAAGGATTTGGTTTTTGTTCTGCCATAGGTTTTTCCCGCCTTCATAAAAAATCATGTTCGGGCACAAAAAGCGCGCATTGCGCCTCCTGAGCCATGCGCCCTTTTGCTATCGCTCTGTCTTTTTCACAGCGTTTGGCAGCTGTACGCCGAAGTATTTTTTGCCAATCGGAAAGCTAGCCGCGAAAAACACCGTCACGATTAGCCCGATAATACCCATGGCAATATAGTAAGCCCGAATGCCCGTGTACTGCACAATATAGCCGCCCATAAAGTTCGCGATAAACCCCGAAACAGACCACATCGCATTGCCCAGCATAATCGCCGTGCTCTTGAGCTCTTCCGGCGCCAAGGCATAAACGTAATTGTTTGCGCATCCAATCTCAATGCCGCTGGCCATACCCTGAATACAAATGGCGATGATAAATATAACCTTGCTTTTGATAATCGCATAGGCAAAATAGAGCAACATGTAGCAGCCGCACTGAATGACCAACAGCGCCGGCAGGGAAAGCTTTGCCCGCACTTTATGGAACCCCAGCAAAACGGGAATCTCCATCGCCGCGCGCACCGCCATCACAATTCCGATAAGATCCGTGGTAATTCCAATCTCGTCCATCAGATAAGGCAGGAACGTGTCGCCGGAATTTAAGGGAATGCAGTATAAGATGAGGTAAATAAAATACGTCACCAAACTGTAGTTTTTAAAAAGCTTTCCAAAATGCAGGTCTCGGAAAGAAACGCGCTCTACCTCTGCCTCTGCGCCCCTTCTGTCCTCGCGCTTCATAAATAGGCAGATAAGCACTGCCCCGGCAAATAACATCGTATGCACGTAAAACGCCCAATTGATGCCCAGATAAGAGGTAAGCCAGCTTAAAAATATACCCACCGCCGAATAACCGATGGTGCCAAAAGTGCGCATAGTGTTGAAGTTAAGCTTGTGCTCATTGGCGCTGCGCACAGTCCAGCCGTCCACCAGCGCGGAAACCGGCGCTCTAAAAAGTTTGCCACCGGCAAAGGATCATCGTAATGGGCATTCCCCAAATAAACCATTTGCTGCTGGCCGGCACAAAAAACCAGAGCACCATGCCCAGCGTCAGGCAAATGAGCAGCGTCTTGCGCATAGAGCGCAGCTTATCGCTGATGATCCCCCAAAGGGAGATGCCACCATGCCCACCATGGAATTGACGGCCGTCACCATGCCAATCTGGGCCGCATCCATTCCCACGCTCTGCAAAAACACCGTAAGATATCCCAGCGCGGCCATAGATGTGCCGTACCCGATAAATTCCAGTGCGGAAAGCGTAAAAGATAGGGATGTTTGCTTCTCAGAAACGAAAGCATAGCGACTCCTTAGTTTATAAGATTTGGAGCTATTCCTTTTTTATATAGCGTCAGATAGTATCATATCTCCGCGCCCAGCTTTCGTCAAGGGGCGCGCAGGGTTTAATTTGTGAATTTTAGCCTTTTTCGGCCGTTTTCCCGTCTTAAAATAGCCTAACATTTCCTATGCGCGTTTAAGAAAAGTTTTTCACATTTCCATGCCTTTTCGCTCGTTTCCTTTCGTTTTCTATCGGCAGCTTGTCCATTTCCGCCTGCCCCGGTCGCCTGTCATCATGGCAAAAAGATATATCGGCGCATAAAAAGGCGGCGGGTCTCCCCGCCGCTCGCGCGTGTTCTCCTAAAGTTCCAGCCTGCGCCGCAAAATATTGAGGTAGGTCGGCGAAATCTCTTCCCATCTGCGCCCCTCAGAAAGCTCGGAAATCACCAGCGGAACGACATAGTTGATGCTCCTATGGATGATCGCCATGCCCTTCTCACAAAGATACTCCACTCTCCCCGTTTCCCGCACCATCTCGGAAATGGCGTTGAGAATGTCAAATCGAATGCGCCGTGCGTCCGCATATTCCCCCTCTTCCAAAAGCGCAAAAGACCGGTTGGAAAGAACGGCCTTTCTGTAAAAGCGGATGAAAGATTCCAAATCATCCACATTATCGCCCTTCTCCAGGCTGAAAAGGATGAGGAAGAGCATGTGCCATTTGTAGTTGATGTTGATAAGCCGCTCCACCGTCTCCAGCACATTCGCCGAAAAAATATCCTCGTAATAGAGCTTGCGCTCCAGCTCAATCTGCTCGTCTACCCGCACCTGCGCAGATTTGATATGGTCGAGCGCGTCTACGGTCTTTAGCATCACTCTTCCGTAATCTTCCATATCCGCCACTTTGTTGACTTCCATGATATAGCGCACAACAGATTCACAGCTCGCCTTAAAATCAATGGTAAAGCCAATCTGCGCCTGCATAAGCTCCCGCAAACGTGTCGCAAACCATCTTGGCCAAAAACCGCTCTACCGAGCGAGATGTGCTCTCCTGGTTGCCCTCGACGCGCTCTTCCGTGCGTTGAAAACGGTTGTAAAGCACAAAAAGCTGCCCATCAATCATGTTTAAGCTCTTTTTAATAGAAACCATCAGGTCGGTCACCAGGCCGTCTGCCAGCAGATAGGCGTTATTTTTATAGACGATCTTGTGCTCAATCTCGCCCCAAAACGTGTTGACCAGCGCCTTTATCTGCACTTCAAAATGCAGCGTCTCCTTGCCCAGCATATATAGCCCGTCGATTTTGTAAATGTCAAAGCCGTTCTTCTGTTTTTGCGGCTGCTCATCGTCCAACTTGAGGCGCACCTTGGGCATCGAAGCATTATAAAAATACTCTCCATCCTCGGTCTGGTCAAACAGCTTTGTGAGAAGCTCGTAAACCATCTCCTCATCGTCGATAAATTTGCACTCGATGCGAAAGCCGATAATATCCTGAAAGCGCGCCAAAAGCTCCTCCGGCGCGTCATACTTGTCGATATACCCGTTGCGAATCAGCTTCTCCCGCACGCTTTTTTTCGCTCTTAATGCGGTATACCATCCCCAGCGCGTAATCGCTGCCCGCGAAAAGCTCGCCCTCGAAATAATCTTTTATTTCCTCTGCGATGAGCTTATACACATCCTTCTTCTTGCGATATAGCTCCAGCGCAGAATCGATATATTCAAAAATCTCTAAATCCATAGAGGTACCTCTCTTTGTTCCTTATCTTCTATTATACTGGAATTCGCCGCTTTGTAAATGGCGGCGGCGCAGGTTCATGCGCCCACAAAAAAACCGCCGGCTTTCGCCAGGCGGTTTTCAAATGCCACTCAACTCTGTGCAGGTAGAGCAATTCTCATGCCCCGGGTAAAATCCTGTGGGCGCAAATTTTGGTTGGCGCGCAAAATTTTCCGCCGGGGAAAGGCAAAACCGCTCGCAAACCGAAAGCAGCGTCTCCCCGCCTGCATCGTATAAACGCCCTCCATTTGGCGCCCAGGGCTGTATTCCAGCACAACGATTTCCTGGCCCTCGCGCAGGGAAAAGATGTCCAGCCCGGGGTTTAGCCTGCGCAGCGCTGGCGCGCTCATCTCAAATTTGCGCAGAATGTCCCATAAATGGTCTGTGCTGCGAACCTCGTAAACCCGTGTTGCCCGCTCCTGTTCGGGCACAACCACCGTCTGCCCCGCAAAGAGCGCGCCCGGGCGCGAATCCCGGGTTTGCAGAGAGCACCTCCCCGCTGCAGACCCACTGCCCACAGCCAAATCAAACAGCCCCTCCCTTCCTTTAGAGAGTGGAACGCTCCGCCGGGGCAAGCCGCCATGGGAATTTTCATCTCTTCCCCTCGGCGCACTTGTCGCAGCCCCGGGTTCGCGGCGCGCAAAATCATCTCGCTCACGCCAAATTCTTCGGCTATTTCAAAAAGTTGCGCTCTTGGCGCACCTTATAGATGTAGTAGTAATCCTGTTCTCTCATGGCCTTGATCCTCATTTTCTGATAATGAATATACTATCAGTATGCAGCAGGCACCTTATTGATGTTAATTTTTTTCCTGTGCTTGACACTTATTCTTAGCAGATGTTACTATTGATATGCCTATTTTCCGAGAATTTTTTGTTCCCGTAGCTCAGCAGGATAGAGCGTTCGCCTCCTAAGCGAAAGGCCGTGCGTTCGAATCGCGCCGGGAACGCCAAATAAAAAGTTAAAAGAGGTAGGCCTATGGCCTACCTCTTTAATTTTCTTTTAGTCATCCAACATAAAGGAGTAGCTCATATCAAGCACAATGCAAAAGTGTTTCAGCTCCCGGCAGGAAATCCGTCGCTGGCCAACTTCAATTTTGGCGATTGCACTGCGCGTCAAGTCGCAACCCTGCGTTTGCATCCGTGCGGCTAACTGCTCTTGCGTTAATTTTAAAATAAGCCGGCGCTCTCGAATCTTCCGGCTCAATCCAATATCAAAGTCCTTATCTTGCTCCATTTTTCTGCGGTTTTCCTAATTTTTCTTGATCGTACGAAAAAGGCCTGATATAATTGCACCTATACCAGTGCATTTATTGAAATTTTACTATTTTTTCCATTCATAAAGAAGGAATGTGGAGTTATGTTGCCCCAAGTTTACTTTTTCTCTAATCCGAGCAGATAATCTGTGCTCACTTTATGAAATCTCGCAAGGTGAATCAAGATTTGCGTGGGAATATCCAGTTCGCCACGTTCATATCGGGAGTAAGTCGCTTGGCTGACATGTAGATAATCCGCAAGCTCTTTTTGCGACATATCTTTGTCCTCGCGCAACTCCCTAATTCTAGGATAGTTATTCACTTCCATACGTTACCTCTCCCTCTTACAATAGGGCATGCAAATCTCGCATATCGAATTTTATGCATTTCTTGCATACAATATTTACGGTTCCGTATGGTTTTCCTTTCCTATTTACACCATCCTTACATTCTAAAGGAGGCCAACTATGTTTGACCTGAATCTCGATGAACTATACTGCCGTGTGGCCAGAAACATGGGGCAAAGCCTGGAAGAGGTAAAGGAAGGAATCGCTGAGCTCATCAGCCATTCCTGGCCTCTGCTGTCCGAAAAGGATAAACTCTCGCTCAGCGGCGGAAATTATCCTTCCGCGGAGCAATTCCTCTCCTTTCTTGTCATAAAAGCTCAAGAAGCCCTGGATGATTGTGCTCCACGCCCGGCTTTTTCCGGGCAAGACGAATAAAAGTGCATAAAAAAGCCGCCATCTCTGGCGGCTTTTGCCTATCTTTCCTGTTTACTCATACCATCCATCCAGCTTACTGTGGGCCAGCTTAAGCTGCTCAATAATCTCAATGTGCTGCGGGCATTTCTTCTCGCAGGCCCCGCAAGCAACGCAGTTCGGCTGGTCGTGCCCTGCGTTTCTCTGGAACATGTAGCTGCGCCGGGGCTGGTCGAATGCTTCAAACATCTCTCCCTGGTTATATAGCTGGAAAATCTGCGAAATTGCAACTCCCTTCGGGCAGGGCACGCAGTATTCGCAGCCCGTGCAGGGAATGGTCACCCGGCTCTCATATGCCGCCTTAACTTTTTTCAGCAGTTCCTTTTCCTCCGGGGTCATGCTGTTTGCAACGCTGTCTGGCTGAGAGAAAATCCGAATGTTATCCTTGAGCTGCTCCATCGTCGTCACACCGCTTAAAATGCAGCTGACCTCCGGATAGTTATAGACATGCCGGAACGCCCATTCTGCCGGCGTCCGCTGCACCGGGAAGCTTTTGTATAGTTCTGCAACGTCTCCCGGCGTGCTTACAAGGCCGCCGCCCCGCAACGGCTCCATAATGACCAGCGCGCAGCCCTTTTTCCCCGCCAGGCGAATTCCTTCCTCGCTCACTTCCCGGTCTACATCCAGCAGATTCTGCTGCACCTGACACATCGCCCAGTCCGGGTAGTAATCCAAAATTTCCTTAAATGTGGGCAGCTCCCCATGATAGGAGAACCCAATGCCCCCTGATAAGCCCCTCGCTTTTAAACTTCTCAAATTCAGAGATGACATCCATCTCTTTGATCGCCTGCCAGTCCTTCTTCTGGATGTTGTGAATGAGGTAAACGTCCAGGTGGTCTGTCCGCAGCTTCTTTAGCGTGTTCTCAAGGTTTTGCGGATCTGTCCCTTGTCTTTCATGACAGAGAACGGCTGCTTGGTCGCGATATGCACCTTCTCCCGATACCCGCCGGAAAGCGCTTCGCCTAAAAGCGCCTCGCTCTGCTCCCGGTGATAGCTATAGGCTGTGTCGAAATAGTTCACCCCGTTGTCCGCCGCATACTGTATCATCTCGATAGCCTTCTGCTTGTCAATCTCAATGCTGCCATCCGCTTTTTTTCCCGCCGCGGCAGCCGCATGCATCCCATGCCAAATAGAGATACGTCAAACCCCATTTTCCCGTAAGGTCGATACTGCATAAATATTCCTCCTACCACGTTGTCCATGCCGTACTTTAAGTTTAGACCATGAAGCGCACTTTAAGTCAAGCCTTCTTTTGCCTCCCGTGTGCAGAAATTTCATAGTTCAGACATGAATACACATCTTTTGCCATGTTATAATGGTTATACTAAGAAAAAAAAAAAAGGAGGCCGTGTATGGGCCAGCTGTATTTACTCACCGGCGCAGCCGGTCATTTGGGAACCGCTCTGCTCCGGCAGCTCGCGGCACAACAGAAAAACGTCCGCGCTCTGGTTTTGCCCGGAGAAACGCATTTGGCGCAGCTCTCGTCCGGCTCTGGCGTGGAAGTGGTGTATGGAGACGTCCGCAATTTGGAGAGCTTAGAGCCTTTCTTCTCCAATCCCAACGAAGAGGAACTCATCGTCATTCATGCGGCGGGTATCGTCTCTATCGCCTCCGGCCATATTCAAATGGTGCACGATGTCAACGTAGGCGGCACCCGCAATATTTTGGAGCTGTGCAAAAAACACCAGGTCAAACGCCTGGTGCACGTCAGCTCTGTGCATGCCATCCCCGAGGCCCCTGCCGGGCAATCATTCGGGAAGTAAGCCATTTTGACCCGCGCGATGTCTCCGGCCTCTATGCCAAGACCAAAGCCGAGGCAACTCAGCTGGTGCTGGATGCCGCCGCGCAAGGGCTAGACGCCTGCGTCGTCCATCCTGCCGGCATTATCGGCCCCTACGACTATGGCCACGGTCATCTCACCCAGCTCATCATCGACTATCTCAAGGGCCATCTCACCGCCTGCGTCAACGGCGGCTACGATTTCGTGGATGTCCGGGATGTGGCGGCGGGCATTCTGGCGTGTTGCGAAAACGGGCGCGCAGGGCAGTGCTATATCCTTTCGGGCGCCTATGTCCAGGTGAAAGACCTGCTCTTTACACTGCATGAGCTCACGGGCAAGCGCGCCATCAAGACAATCCTGCCCCGCTGGTTTGCCAAGATGACTGCGCCGTTGGCAGAGCTGTATTATAAAATTTTGCGCCAGCCGCCACTCTATACCTCCTATTCGCTGTATACTCTCTCCGCTAACGCCCAATTTTTCCCATGAAAAGGCCTCGATGGAGCTCGGGTATCGGTCGCGTCCCCTGGAGGAAACCCTCTGCGATACCGCCAAATGGCTCAAAGAACACAACCGAATCTAAACAAAAAAACGGCTTACGGCCGTTTTTTGTTTTGTGTTTTTGAACCCTTTTTGTTGAAAAATTGCATCTAAAATGATAGACTAAAAGTTAACATTTAAATCAATGAGATTTTGAGGAGTTTGCGATGAAAGTGCTGTTATTTTTAACCTATGCTTTGGGGTTTTCATATTTTCTTTTTGGAATTATTGATCATCTGCAAAAGCAGAAACGCTCGGTAGAAAGCTTGTTTTGGTCTGCCACAGCTACACTTATTAATACAACCCTCGTTGCTTCAATTCTGGCAATGATTGGTACATATCATTTCTACTTATTATTAGCCATCCATGTGTTAGAGCTGATAGTTATTATCTTTATTGCACGCCGCAAAAATTTTTTGTACGGCCCCAAAACCTTTCTTCTTCGTCTAAAATCCTATGAATTCAAAATCTTGCCTGCCATCATTTTAGTCGTTGCGCTGGCTCTCTATGCGCTTTTCCCCGCCAACTTTATGATGAGCGGTCGGGATCAGGGTATTTATATCATTCATGGCGTCCATATCGCAAAAGAAGGCAAATTCTCCTATGACTCAGATGAATTTTTAAACGAGCACTACGAGGAATACCAAGGTATCATTTCTCTCGGATACCCCGCCTTTTACTCAACTACTCCTATAACCAAGAAGTCCCTGAATATAGTGGATATCTCTTTGGAGAATCCTTCTCTCACCCAAACTATGGTGATATAACGCCCCAGTTCATGCCTGTATTTTCAGCTCTGCTTGCTGTAGGATATGATGTGGGTGGGTTGTCGTTGCTTTTTCGCATCAATGCAATTGTAGCCGCCTTCTCTTTGCTGGCTCTCTACTACTTAGCCCGCCGATATTTTGGCAAAACCACTGCTTGGATTTGTCTTCTTTTCTTAGCTTTATGCCCTGCCCAAATCTGGACAGCCCGCATTACTCTGGCGGAAATTCTGACGCAACTGTTCTTTTTCACCGCCGCCTATCTTTTTGCAGCTAGCTGGCAAAACGAAAACAAGTACCAATCTTTTTTTAGGCGGAGCGCTTTTAGGCTTTAGCCTGCTTGCACGTATAGATGTTTATATCTACGGTTTAGGCTTACTCTTTGTTGCCGCATATCTGGCTATTTGGAATCGCCGTAAGTTTTCTTACTTGCTGCCCGCCGTCTATGCCTATAGCGCATTTGGTACTTTTACCTGTTTTTTGGGGATTTTTGGTCTCCCGACCCTATTTTTGATGCTCTATAATTCTGGCTCATTAAAGCTAATCTTGCTCGCAAATCTGGGATTATTAGTGGTTGTGCTACTCTGTTCCCTCATCGGCGCTCTGCTCAACCGTAAACATGTGCGCAAAGACTGGATGAGCTCTCTGTTTGCTAGCCGCACTGGCGCCATCTGTATCACTAGCGCATTTATTGCCGCCCTGCTCTATCTTTATTTTATACGGCCACTTCCTATCATGCAAGTGGAGGGCAGTTATAGTACTGGCTCCGAAACCATGAAGCAGCTTCAGCGCATTTTTAATTCACGTTCGCTCATTGAATTCGGTTGGTATACCTCGGTCACTGCCATTTTTTATCCATCTACGGTTTGTTTCGGTATTTGCGCAATCATAGTGAGGATGTCTCTACACTACTAGTCTTTTTCGCTCTCAGTATATCCAATCTCATGGTTTATCTCTATGATCCTGCCATCTATCCAGATCACGTTTGGGTCTCCCTGCAGGTGGATCAGCGTGTGCATACCTCTTGTCTTCCTGCTTGCAGCCTATGGCATTTCTCAAATCAAGCTTCCTAGGGTAAAGGATTGGGGCAATTATGCTCTACGCGGCGTCAGCATCCTGGTGATAACAGGTTTTCTCGTCTACCAATCCACTCCATTCCTATTTCAAAAGATTCTGGGTGGCGTCGCCAATCAGTATGAAGCAATAGCAGAAGATCTCGACGACAATAGTGTCTATGTAACCTCTCAGCCCGAGTACGCAGCAAATCTTCGTTATATTTATGACAAAAAGTTTATCTGCTGGATACGTCCTCTTCCAATGCTGCCATTCAAAATTATCTTGAAAAGGGCGGTTTACTTAATTATATAGGTTCCAGCCCCTATATCGCCGTTGATCCATTCCAAGCAGATGTAGAGTTCGTAGGTTCGCATGAAATTTCCGGCCCCTATTTGGAACAAAGCGTTGCCACCTATCCGCGCAATTGCTCCCAGGCCATCTTTCCCGCGAATATATACCGCATCTCCGCAAAAAAGGATCCGCTAATAGCGCAATTCCCGCTCTTAATGTTTCACACACTAGGCCGTGATCCAAAATCCACCAACAATTCTCTCATTTCAGATGGGAGCGGCAACACGCTTCTCTATGGGCCCTATACTTTTTATGGAGGCTGGAGAGTATACGGCAGAATTTACTTTTCGTTTGCCCAACGATGCGCCCGAATCTTTGGCGCGTGTAGATTTCCTGGCGGGTCAGGGCAAGTTTGAAAATGCCGTAATGCTAAATGCTTCCGATTTTTCCACCAATGAGTACACATTGCGGCTTCCCGTATCTCTCACAGAGGATGTTTCTGATTTTGAACTTCGCGTCTTTCCTATGCCGGGTGTCAAGCTTGAGGTTACCAGTGTTAAAATGATAAAAGCAAAAAATTAATTTCATTGAAAAGGACCATCTTTAGATGGCCCTTTTTTAATTACCCTGCTCCGAACACCCTACTCCGTGATAGGAGAAAAGCTCGCGAATCTGACTATTCTTTGCAAATACGTTGCGCAGGTCAAAAAACTGCGTTCCTTGCATCAACTGCTGCACGCGGTTCAAATCCGCCCCTCTAAACTGGTGCCACTCCGTCATAAGCACCAGTGCGTCCGCACCCTTTGCAGCCTCATATTCATCCTGACAAAAGGTAATTTTCTCAGAAAACTCCTTGAGCCTCCAGGCCGCCTCTCGCATGCCCTGGGGGCAATAAGCGCGTATTTTCATTCCTTCTCGGGCCAATGCCGCAATAATATCCAGCGCCGGGGCATCTCTCATGTCATCTGTCTCTGGCTTAAAGGAAAGCCCCCAAACCGCTACCGTACTGCCCTGTCGTGGCAGTGCCAATAAAATCCGATCCGCCATCCGCGCTTTTTGCTTCTCGTTGGCCTCAATCGCTGCCTGTACGACCATCATCTGCTCGCCGTGTCTTTGCGCAATTTCCACAATCGCTCGAGTATCTTTTGGAAAGCAGGAACCGCCATATCCAGGCCCGGCATGCAGAAATTTTGGCGAAATCCGCCCGTCCATGCCCATCCCCGGGCAATCTCCTGCACATTCGCCCCCACTTGATCCGCCAATAGCGCCATCTCGTTAATAAAGGAGATTTTCACTGCCAAAATGCGTTAGAAGCATACTTGATCATCTCCGCCGTCTCCAGATTTGTAAATAAAAACGGCGTCTGGTTGATGAAGAGCACGTCATAAACCTGCCGCATAATCTCTGCGGCTTTTTCGCTCTCCGTGCCGATAACAACGCGATCTGGAGTAAGACAATCGTGTACCGCCTTGCCCTCTCTCAAAATTCCGGGTTAGAAACCACGTCAAACTCGATTTGCTCTCCTCGCCGTTCTAGCTCGTTTCGAAGAAGGCTGTATACGAGCCTGCCCGTGCCCACGGGCACGGTAGACTTATCCACAATCACTCGATAACCATTCATATGCCGCCCAATCTCACGAGCTACCTCTTCCACATAATGCAAATCTGCGCTACCATCCTCCTGCGGCGGCGTACCTACGGCAATAAAATAACCTCACTCCCTTGAATCGCACTCTGCATATCGGAGGTAAAATTTAACCGTCCCTGCTTCATATTTTTATCTAAAAAGTTCTTTGAGCCCCGGCTCGTAAATAGGTAAAATGCCGGCTTTGAGTTGCTCAATCTTCTCTTTATTCACATCCATGCAGATAACATTCATGCCAAACTCTGCCATGATTACGCCCTGTACTAGGCCAACATAGCCCGTGCCAATCACCGAGATATTCTTCATCGTCTCTCCAATCTAGCCCTTTATGTAAAGAGCTCTATTGTTCTGTATCCTTTTGCCATTTTCCCATCACCGACAGTGTAATGAATACCCCAAAAACCTGTGTTCTGCAGAAATGAACACCTCCCTCTACTCCTGTTCCCAAAGAGTTTCGATCGTCTCTCTCATTCTGTCCCAAGAATAGCGGTATGCCTCTTTTTCTATCCTTTTCGCAAATTCTTCTGCCCGATCCTCTTTAAAAAGCGCACAATCGCCTGAGCTAGCTGCTCTGGATTTCTCGGCGGAACCAGGAACCCCGTTTCATCATCTAATACAACATCCGGCAACCCCCACATTTGTGGCCACCACTGGGCGCCCAAAACCATACGCAATCTGCACAATACCGCTCTGCGTGGCAGATTCATACGGCAAAACCACCAAATCGCAGGCCGCAAAATATTGTTCTACTTCGCGATCTGGTGTGTAGCCATCATAGATAGAAAGATAACGTTCTACTCTCTTTTCAGCTATCAGTTCAAGGTATCGCTGTTTATCCTGTCCAAAATCTCCTACTATCAACAAGTGTGTTCCCGGCAGTTTTTCTACAACTTTCGGTAGCGCAGAAATTAAGTGCTTCAGCCCCTTATATCCCCGAACAAAACCAAAAAAGAGCAACACCTTTTTTTCTTCTCCTAACCCAATGCGCTCTCTAGCTTTCTTCCGGGTTATATTTTCAAATTGAAATGCATTATAAGTCGGATGTACTGCTACGCGCACTTTTGCCCTCGCGCAAAATAGAGTTCAAATCCTCTGCATCAGCTTTCGAATGCGTAATAAAATAGTTTCCCTTCTTCAGTACGCTTTTACTTAGCAAACGCTCCATAACAAAGTGCTCATGCGGAAAAACATTATGACAGATAAATAGCGTCTTAATCCCTTTTAGGTGGCGGAGCAACCCACGATAACAAGGTGCAAAATATGGATGCCACCATTGGAAAATCACCAAATCAGGTTCCTTTGCAAGAATTTTTTGGCACTTGCGCCCCAATTAAAGGGATTCGCTGTGTGCAAAAATACTCGGTTTCTTGCACTTCAAAAGAATTATTCGCAAAATCCTTCTGCTCTTTACGAAATAGAATCTTAGGATACTGCATAGAGAAAGAAACCATCTCTGTTTCAAACTTCTCTCGGAGATTTTTACATAACAACCCTGTATAATGGGAGATACCGCCCTTATAGGGATACACTGGCCCCACAATCACAATTCGCTTAAGCGGCCTCACAGCTCTTTCTCCTCTGCCTCGCGTTCTCTTACTGCATTGCCGTACTCCAGCTTTTTAACGCGATATAGCGTTTCATCCAGTACCTTGCGATTAGTAGAGATCATGTCCGCCAATAACCCAAAACCGCCAGCATCACAGCCACCATAATGAAAATCGAGCCAAAAATCAGCGACTGCACATGCCCGCCCCTGTCTCCCCTGAAGAAGAAAAACAAAAAGCGTACTGCCGGAATGAGCCCAATAATTAAGAATATCGTCGCCATACTGAGAAAAAATTTTAAAGGGCTTTTTCGAAGTATACACCCGGATAATCGTGCCCGCCGAACGCTTGATATAGCTCCACATGCTCTTAAAAAGCCGGGACTCCCGCAGCTTTTCGTTGGTGTGGATTTTCACGTTGGCAATGCCCATCTTCTTGTTGCCCGCATCGATAATTGTCTCGAGTGTGTAGGTATAATCGCTGGTGACGTTCATCTTCATCGCGGCATCCCGGCTATAAGCCCGAAATCCGCTGGTCGTATCCGCAACATTGCTGCCCGAAGCCCGGCGCACTACACCGCTGCCCGTCTTTTTGCAGCTTCTTCTTGAGTTTGGAGAAATGCTCAATGTTGTCCGTATCCCGATCCCCAATGACCATCTCGGCCTTGCCCTCTAAAATCGGCTGCACCAAAGCTGGAATATCCCCGCCATAATACTGGTTATCCCCGTCCGTATTGACAATAATATCCGCTCCTAGGCGCAATCCCGCGTCCAGCCCGGCCATAAATCCTTTTGCCAACCCGCGGTTATTCGGGAAGCGCACAATGTGGTCTATCCCAAGCTCTCTTGCAATCTCCACAGTCCTATCCGTGCTTCCGTCGTCAATAATAAGCGTCTCAATTGTGTCTATGCCCTCAATATGCCTTGGCAAATCTTGGTATACCGCAGGCAACGTCTGCTCCTCATTGTAACAGGGAATCTGTATGATTAATTTCATCTTCTGCCTTTCCTCAAAAAAACTACATAATAAACTAAAATAATTATAGTACAGAGTTTACTTTTTTCGCAACAAAAAAAGGGCGGCTCGCTTGCCGCCCTCTCCCTTCAGGCCTAAATTCTCTGAATTCCAATGCCAATTAACCCTGGCCCCTGTATGCACAACCAGCGCCGGGCTAATCTGGCCCTCAAAATCTCTTGAGCGCCCGGAAATAGCTCTTTTTTGCCTTTTGTAGAATCTCTCCCGCTTCCTGCTGCGCCCCGCCATGCGCTACCGCAAGATGATATTCCCCCTGTCCGGCAAACTTCTGCGCCAGCTTAATTGCCGTTGCAATGGATTTCTTGCGCCCCCGCTCCTTGGCGGCGGTATAGTATACCCCATTCTCATTGCAGGAAATAATTGGCTTCAAATTTAAAACTGTGCCGAGCACCGAGGTGATAAGCCCAATCCGCCCGCCTTTTCTCAGATATTCCAGCGTGTCTACGCAGAAAAATATTTTTGTGTCTTCCACATCCTGCTTCAACTGCCGCACAATTTCGTTAAACTCCAAACCTTCCTGCACCAGCTTTATGGCGCGCATCGCGGTCATACCCGCCCCAATGCCAATGTTTTTGTGTCTATTACGCAGGTCTCAATCCAGTCAAAATGCGAAGAAGCCAACCCTATCACCCGTGCGTCCCGCATAGGCCGCTGGAAATCGTCACAGCGATTACCTTGTCATAACCGTCTGCGGCAATCTTGGCAAAAATTCGCTCCACACCTAAAAGCGATGGAAGGGATGTCTTGGGTATCTCCTCTTGCATTCTCTCATATACCCTCTGCGCTGTAATGTCGATGCCATCCCGGTATTCTCCATCCGCGTAGCAAATCAAGACCGGCACACTATATACCCCCCTCCTGCGCTGCAATATCTGCCGGCACATCTGTACAAGAATCGATTAGTATCGCAATTTTTGACGCATCATAATATTTATCCTTCTATTATCTAGTTTTTAAAACTATATTATAAGATTATTTAAATAATGTCAAGTGTTTTTATTCTTGACATCTTGCCTTTGCTTTTGTTATTATTCTAGGCAAAAGGAGTGTATACTATGCCATCATCATTTCAACAATCTCCTGCCTATCAGGAGGTTCTCAGTTTTCATTTTCCCCGCTATGCACAGCTTCCCGAGCTGGATTTATATATGGATCAGGTTCTGGGGTTGTAAATCAACGGCTCAGCATTTTCGCTGGCGAAGGTGAAAAGCCGCTCACTGCGGCCATGGTCAACAACTATGTCAAAAAAAAGCTTCTGCCCCCGGCTGTGGGCAAGCGATACAAACCCAGCCATGTCGCTCTTCTTTTTTGTATTTGTACGCTAAAGCCCGTGCTCAGCATTTCAGAAATCGAATCGCTGCTGGCGCTTCAGTATCAGCTGCTGCCGCATCGGCAGGCCTACGATCAGTTTGCGGATTTGTTAGAGCAGGCGCTGCATTGCGTCTTTGCCTCCGGCCAGTACGATGCTCCCTTCTAAACGCACCTCCTTCCGAGCGTTTGGTTCAGGCAGCGATCTTCTCTTTTGCCAATAAGCTGTATGTGCAAAAATATCTGGCCTACCACGCCCAGCAAGAACAGGAAAAAGCTGAGGCCGAGAAGGAAAAGGAACCCCCTACCCCAAAGAAAAAAAGCAAAAGCAGAAGCCTAATGGCCTCTGCTCGTTTTGGTTCTTGCGTCCAATTTATAAAAATATCTAAATTTGAGTATTAAAATAACCCGGCCGCGTATCATGCTGCCGGGTTATCCTTTTAAAACAAGTTCGGCTTTTCCGCTTGAGCCTGTTCTCTGGAAATGCCGTTTTTCTGCATGATGTATGTCAGCACAGTTTCCATCGCCAGGTTTGTCGGGTAGTCGTAGTAGGCGTAAATTTTTGTGTAAATCTCGCTGTCCGAACCCGAGCGGTCTTCATAGTTGTAGTCCGAAACATAGAAGGTGTCTGCCCCAAGCTTCGCAACTTCCGCTCCCTTGGAAGCGGTAAAGAGCACAACCTTCGCTCCCACAGCCATCGCCGTCTTTGCAAAATCCACCAGCGTGGGCGTGCTGCCCGAACCGGAGGAGAGCACCAGCACATCCCCTTCTTTGATCGAAGGAGCCGTCGCCATGCCCACGACATAAACGTCTTTGCCGAACTGGGAAAGGCGCTGCCCAAAGTTCATCGCCGTCTGACGGGATCTCCCCGGCCGGCAACAAAGATGTTCTTCGCCCCATCGATGATGTCCGCCACTTTTTGAAGGTTATCATAACCGAATTTCCCCATGACTTCCTTCAGGGCATCTGCTGCCAGGCGGTATTTGAAATCCTCTTTACGGTGACCTGATCCATAGAGGAATAAGGAACACCGTTGATCGTCGTTTCCATACTCTTCGCTCCTTTTTTAGTAGAGGTTTGCCAGCTCTTCCTGCATCTTCTCCGGCGTCAATCCGCGCTTCTTCATGAGGTACATCACGATGCAGTTATAAGCAAGATCCACCGCATACTCTGCGTAAAGCCCGAGCGGCTTGGGCAGGCGGCTCTGGTCTGCCTCTACGAGGTAAACCGTGCTGGCGATATCGCCAATCGTTGATTTCTTGGATTCGGTAAACAGTATCACTTCCACGCCAAAGCTCTGCGCCTTCTTGGCAAACGTCACCAGAGAAGATGTCTCTCCCGAGGAAGAGCCGATGATGAGCAGGTCTCCCTTATGGATGGACGGGGTGGAAATATCGCCCACAACATGGGAGCGAATGCGCATCTGCCGAAGCCGCGTGGCAAACGCCATGATGTTCATCCGGCTGCGACCCAGCGCGACGACGAATACATTGTTCGCCTTGTCGATTTTATCCGCAATCTCCACGAGCTTGTCGTCGTCCATATACTCCGCGACGATTTTCATCTGCTCCAGGCGCTCCTCGTGGAACTTCTTTCTTTCATGATAGGTGAGGTGCGCGCTCTGCACCTTTTTGCTTCGCTCATTTTCATTCCTCCCTTGATTAATAGAGGTTGGGCAGTTCGCGCTGCATCCGCTCTTTGCTTTTGCCAAGCTTTTCCTGAACCTTGAGCGCAATCGCGTCGCACACAACAGACAGGGCCAGCTCAAAATACTCCTCTGCAATCAGACCGTTTTCCTCTTTGCAGTCAAAATAGACCACCTCGCTGGCGTCTTTTTCCAGCGTAGAGCCCTTTGTCATCGTGAACAGGTCATAATCGATGTGCAGCTCTTTGCCCTTTTTCATAAAGGTGATGGATGTCTTGTCTTCCCCATCCACCGATCCGATGAGCACAACATCTCCCTCGTGTACAGAAGGCGTGGGCGGAGATTCCTCCAGCCGGTAGGAGCGCACGCCCATCTGCCGCAGCCGCTGTGCAAGGCACATAAGCGCCATGCCCGGGCGGCCCACGTCCGCAACTACAAAGGTATTATCCGAATTTATGATTCTATCTGCAATCTTTTCAATCGCGGCATAATCCAGGCTCTCCAGTACCTTTTTCGTGCCCGCAACTGCGTTTGCACAAATCTGTTTTATCATTGCTCTCTCCTTTGCCAGCCTAAGACTACTGAAGGTTCGCGTGCAGCGGGTTCTGTGTTGGCCCAAGGGTGATGCCCAGACGGTCCATAAAGTAATGGCTCATCCCCACGTCCATGATGTAGAGCACAGACTGCTCAAACTGCGCCCCGATGGGCTGGATGGATTTGTCCTCGTCAGAGCCCGGAACCGGAACGGGCAGCTTCACGATCACGTCCGCTTTATCCCCAGCGTGGATTTTTCCGCCGCAGTCACCAGGATGACTTTGATATCGCCAATCTCTTTTACAGTATCCACTGCGGTGATGAGGTTTTTCTCCTCGCCGCAAGCCGAAACGACAACCAGCACATCATCCTTTTTAATTGCCGGGGGTCGCCACGTCGCCCACGATAAACACCCGGTAGCCCTGGTGCATGAGGCGCTGTGCAAAGTATTTGATGGTGAGCATGCTTCTGCCATTTGCATGGAAGAAAATGCGGTTTGCGCCATGAATCGTCGCAAAAACTTTTACAAAGGGTATCTTCATCGGTATACTGCGTTGCAGCATCGATTTCGTTCATGATGTTAGAGGCGATTTCTTTGATATTCATGATTTTTCTCCTTAAAACTAATTGTTTATTCTAGGTTGGAGTGCATGGGGCCCGCGCCGTCTCTTCTGCCCAGGCGTTCCTGGATGCATGCGCGCAGCGCCCAATCCAGCGCGTAGACAACGCATTCGTCAAACAAGCTGCCCACAGGCTGAATCGAGGTAACTTTGCTCTCTACTCCAGGCAGAGGGCAATCTACTTTGAGCACCAAGTCCGCCAAATCCCCGATGGAGGATTTTTCCGCCGCAGTCATGAGCAAAACCTTAATTTCGCCAATCTCCTTGCACTTCTCTACCATGCCCAGGTCTGTCTTTGTCTCCCCCGTGCCAGAGATGACAAAAAAGCATCGCCGGGTTTAATTGCCGGGCAAGTCGCATCGCCCACCACATGAACGCGGTACCCGAAATGTTTCAGGTACATCGCAAAGTTCTTCATGGGCAACTCCGGCCGGCCGACAGTATGGAAGAAAATGCGGTTCGCCCCGTGAATCTCAGCGACCATCTTCCAAAGGACGTCGTAGTCCATGTCATGTAAGGCAGCGCCGATCTCATCCAATATTGGGCCGGCATATTCCTTAATCATACAGCTAAAACCTCCAAATACATATTCCGTTCTGCAAAGCATTTGATGGTTTTATGATAACACTCCCCCGGTATTTGGCAAGCGCAACCCCTCCCCACAGGCATTGTTTTTCCTCCAAAAACTGGCAATTTATCTGCCGATGCTGTTGTGTTTTTATATCGTGCGTGATATCATAAACGTAATCACTGTGTACCAAATGAATATTGACTGGGAGGGTTTTTTATGGAATTCTACAAAGTTCCTTGGCGTCTAGTCCCCAACAAGCTCGTGCGCTACCCCGGCGGCAGAGATCGATCGTTTCCGCGGTGTAGAACCGGCGCTGGACAATGGCCGCCCCGAAGCGTGGGTCGGTTCGGACTGCATCGTGTATAACACAGAGGAAATGGGCAACCCCTACGAGGGCAGAGCCGAAGTAGATTTGCCAGATGGCAAGAGAGTCTATCTGTACGATATGCTCCAGTCTCATCCCGAAGAAATTTTGGGAGAAAAGCACATGGCCGTTTCGGGCAAAAATCTGGGCGTGCTGGTAAAGCTTCTAGATGCGCAGTATCAGCTGGGGTTGCAGTCCCATCCCACGCGGGAATACGCCAAAAAAGCCTTTAACAGCGATTATGGCAAGGCCGAGAGCTGGATTGTCATCGGCATGCGGGATGATGTTCCCGAACCGCCGTATATGTATCTCGGCTTCAAAGAAGGTATGACCCGGGAAAAATTTGCAGAGCCCTACTACCGGGATGATATCCGCTCAATGGAAGAGTGCTGCCATAAGGTGCAGGTAAAGATGGGCGATGTATTTTTTCGTCGGCGCTGGCTTGCCGCACGCCATCGGTGCCGGCTGCTTCGTCGTAGAAGTGCAGGAGCCTTCGGATATCACCGTAGGTGCGGAGCGCCTATGCAAGCGGCAGCCCGATGTCACAGAGGAAGAAGAAGCAGCATACGACAATCGCTTGCTCGATACCTATATTTACGATGGTTGCACTTATGAAGAAAACCTGAAGCGCTGGCTCATCGATCCCTCGTCATCCGCGAAGGAGACTGGGGCAAAGAAGTCATCCTTATCGGGCCTAACCAGACGGATTATTTCTCCTGCACCCGCATCGATGTCAAGGGCAGCGCCCGCTGCGCACCACTGGCTTTGTCCAGATCGGCATCGTGGTAGAAGGCAGCGGCAAGCTGGTCTACGATGGCGGCGAGATGGAAGTAAAGCGTGGCGACGAGCTCTTCCTCCCCTATGGCGTAGAGAACGCGGAAATCGTCTCTCCGGAAGGCGTTGGCATCATCTGGAGCCATCCTCCGGGCGCAAAGCACCAGTAAAACATCCTGGCTCCGGCAAATCCGGAGCCTTCTTTAAGGAGAATTTTCTATGAGAGAAGTCATTGCATACGGCAGCTCTACTGTCGATAACCTCGTGCATATCGACCATCTGCCCACACAGAAAGATGAAGGCGCGCAAATCCTTGAAACCAGCTGGCAGTTTGGCGGCAAAGTCGCCTCCGCCCTCACAGCAGTGGGGCAGCTCGGAGCCACCGGCTCCATGATAGGCATGGTCGGCGCAGATGAATATGGCGACTGCATCATCCGGGATTTTGGCCGCTATAATATCGATACCTCCCGCATGCTCCAGGATGGCACTTCCGCCTTCTCCCTGGTGCTTTCGGATGAAGTAACCCATGGCCGCAATATCATCTTCCAGATGCCCACCGGCCGCAAATACGGCGTGGAGGATATCGATGAAGCTTTTGTCGCCGAACATAAAATCCTGCACCTGGAAAACGCAGATCCTGTGAGCCACCGCCTGGCGGATATCATGCATAAAGCCGGCGGCATCGTCACCGTAGACGGCGACGGTTATTCAGATGAAATGCAGGCCATGATGCCCAAGTTCGATGTGTTCATTGGCTCCGAATTCTACTATAACAAGCTCTTTGGCCAGAGCGAGGATTTCGAGAGCAATCTGGAAAAAGTCCGGAAGCTGGGCCCCAAAATCGCCGTATTTACGCTCGGGGATCGCGGCTCTGTAGTAAAGTGGGATGGCGGGTTCTATTTCGCCCCCGGCTATAAGGTTAAGGTAGTGGATACCGTGGGCGCAGGCGATGTCTACCATGGCGCCTATGTCTATGCCCTGCTGCAAAATATGCGGCCCGATGAAGCCGCCCAGTTCTCCAATGCGGTTTCCTCCATCAAATGCACAGCCATTGGCGGCCGCGCCGCGTTCCCAACCGGGAAATGGTGGATTCCTTCATGAAGACAGGTACTTACGACCGCACTCTTATCGAGGAAAAGCTGGCTCGCTATAAAATTCTGGCGTAGTAGTTTCAATAAAAAGGCTCAGAGGAGATACCTCTGAGCCTTTTTTATTTATTTCGCCAGCTTCTCAATCAGCGCCCGCACAAACTGATATACGCGGTTCATCGAAGAAATGGAAACTTCCTCGTCCGGCGTATGCCCATTGTGCTCATCCGGCCCAATGGCCACAATGTCAATATCCGGCACTTTTGCCTTAATAAGACCGCACTCCAATCCGCGTGCACCGCCTCAATCTTGAACGGCTTTTTAAAAGAGCTCTTCATACGTGCTCTTTGCCAAATCCCGCACTTTGGAATCGGGTCATATGCCCAGCCCGGATACCGGCTTCTCAAGTGGAACTCGAAGCCGAATGCCTCGGCCAAAACCTGCAAACGCTGCTCCGTCTGATCCTGCCGGCTCTCAACGCTGCTTCTCGGGAAAATGCCACCCAGATATCCGTCCCTTCTGTGTGCACAACGCCCATATTGCTCGAACTCTCCACCAACCCCTCCATCGTCGGGCTCATGGAAAGCACGCCGTTGGGAGCCAGATAAAGCAGCCCAATCACATCTTTTTGTGCAAGCGTCGTCCCCATGCTCTGCGGCGCCGCCGCTTCGCTAATCTCAATTTTAAAACCTTTGTCAAGCTCGGTGCACTCCGCCAAAATCTCAGTCTCAATTTTGCCGCCGCCGCTTTTGCCGCCGCTGCGTCCGGCACCGAGATCACCGCAACGCACTCCCGGGGAATCGCGTTATCCTTGCTGCCTCCGGTGAGTGAAACCAGATTTGCTTTGGGCAGATTGTAGAGCACCCTGCCCATCACCGCGTTGGCGTTTGCCCGGCCAGAGTTGATCTCTACGCCGCTATGCCCGCCCATGAGGCCCTTTACTTCCAGCTTGAGCGCCGTGCCCGAGAAGGGAACCTGCGCCATCTTCTTTCATATCGATGCGCATGCCGCCCGCGCAGGATACTGTAGCCACGCCTTCCGGGCCCGCATCCATGTTGATCATGGTCTTGGCGGAAATCTTGCTCCCGTCAAACTCCGGGCTCCGTCCAGCCCCGTCTCTTCTTGCACTGTAAATAGACATTCCAGCGCCGGGTGAGAGCGTGTTATCCTCTAAAAGCGCCAGCATATAGCAAACTGCCGTGCCGTTATCCGCGCCCAGCGTTGTGCCCTCCGCTTTCAGATAATCCCCTTCAATATAGAGCTTTAACGGGTCTTTCTCAAAGTCGTGCTCGTAATCGTTGTTCTTCTCGCAAACAATGTCCGTATGCCCCTGCAAGAGCACCGCCCCCGCCGCCTCACATCCGGGGGAGGCAGGCTTTAATAAATACATTGTGAATCGCGTCGCGGTAGCAGAAAAGCCCGTGCTCCTTTGCAAATGCCTCCAGGTACTCCCCGATACCCTTCTCGTTGCCCGAACCTCTGGGAATCGCGCTAATCTCCTCAAAATAACCGAGCACCCGCGCCGGCTCCAACCCTTTTGTCACAATATTCATCGCACTTCTCCTTTAGAAAATATAAGCGCTGCGGCAGGCCGCAGTTTTGTTCCACCTGTTATGATACAGCAAAACGCCCTATTCTTCAAATACCCGCACTTTCAGATGAAATTCCTTTTCCTCTCCCGGAGCGATGGTCTTGAGGCTGCCGTTCTCCCGGGCGTCTGTCATGCCGTTTATCGTGGCGTTGCAGGGCTCTAACCCCGTGACAAACGTCCCCTTGGCTAGCATCTTCCACTGCACAAAGTGATCAAGATTGCGCTTGTCGAACAGAATTTTCAGCCCTAAGTTTTCCTCCGGGTTGTAAATCCCCGCGCTGGCCCAGCCGTTCTCATCCGCCTTTAAATCGTGATAATAGCACATCTCCTCATATCCTGCCGCCGGAGAGGTAATTTCCAGATATTCCTCCGCGTGTTCCGCCGCATGCTGCGTTCTCGGCGTGACTTTCTGCGTGGGCAACAGCAGCTTAGACCCCTCCGAAAGCAGCGGATAGCCCATATTGAAGTGGTAAAGCACCATGAGCGGCGAAGTTTCAAACCCGTCGTTTAGCACCCTATCCTGCAAATCGATCTCGTTTACGCCATAGCGAATCGTCACCGTGCGTTTCAGCAAAAAGCCGTGTGCCGTATCCATTGTCCCGCATCATAGCCGAAATGCTCACTGCCGGCGCGCCGTTTTCCTCAAAGTAATGTATGTTCACATGCCCCGCCGGCACAGAGGTGATGTTGCCGTGCGGGCCATAATACGCCCCATTGTCTTGGCAGGGCAGGCCGATGTTGCGCAGTCCGCAGGTCAGCATCATGCCGCCAAAAACATCTGCCCCATGCCGCCCGCTTCCTCCGCAAAGTAAGAGGGCGCGGCAATGCCCGTAGGCGTTAAAAAGTTCAGCGTCTGAGCCTTGTATTTCAGCCGGTAAAATCCATGCCGCGATCCGGCAGCAGTGTCAGCTCAAGCCCCGCGCCATTGTTTACATCGATGGCGCGCACGCCGTCCGCCTTGCCGCCCATGAGCCGATATTCCTTTACATCAAATACCTGCGCCACATCGCCCAAATATTCCCTCAGCTTCTTAAATTCCATCTATTTTCCTCCCGGCGCTATGCGCCATATTTATCCCGCAATCTGAACCGGCGATACCTGCCGAACCTTCGCCTCAAATTCCTCTAGCCCCATCGCTTCCTCTGCGCATAGCGCTTCTTTGCCCGCAACCGCATAGCGAAGCAACTGTTCTGCCTCCGCCGTCATCTGCACTCCATGCGCCAATCCCGCAGTGGCGCCGTCCCGGGCCTCTGCCAATCCCTTTTGTTCTTGGCATTGCGCCAAAACGCCCCTTCCCTAGAGACCATCAACATCCTTTCTCCCGCATCGATGCAAAGGTATTTCGTACCCCATTTCTGCAAAATCTTCTGCGCTTCCGCGCAAATCCGCTTGTTTGCGTTCATCCGCTTTCCCGCCAAGCGCTCCAAATCCCGAAGGCTCGCAATTGCCGCGTACGGCCCCGCAAGGAGCCCCTTTTCCAAAAGCTCGTTATGCGCTGCCAAAACCGTGCGTACTTTTCGATCCTTCGCCATGCCCGCCAGCCCTGCGTAAACTGCAGTGTCCATCTCCGGCGGAGTATCCCTCCAAGCACGACAACGTCCCCCTCTCCCATTTCCAATAGGTTGCGGGCAAACGCCACTTCCAGCTGCTCCATCGCCTTGCTATCCACAGCCGTGCCCTGCTGGGTGCAGCGCGTCACTTTGCTTTCTTTTCTATCATATAGTGTAAAGCGCATGCGCAGCGCCCCAGGAATTTTGATAAGATCGCAGAAAATCTCTTGGCTGGCCAGCGCCTGTTCAATGATGCGCTCGCCTTCCGCAGAGCAAAGCCCATGCACAATACCTTATCTCCCAGCTCCTTTAGCGCCATGCCCGCGCGAATTCCCCTGCCCGAAACTGTCTCTTTTGCGTCTATAATCTGATTTTCTTCCCCAATGCAAAACCCGGATAACACAATCTTGCGCTCCACCCGCGGGCTGAGCGTTATCGTAAGTACCATGTTCTTCTCCCTTCAAATCTCAAGTAGAACCCATCGGCAAAACACAGCCCCTCTTTTGCTGTAACAAAAATACCGCCGGCCTACTTTTTTAGCCTCAATTGCTATGGAAATTTCTGTCTGGATGTTATCCGTTATTATATCAGAAATACGCAGTTCGCGCAATGCCGCAAACCGCCTTTTTATCGCGGAAATTTGACAAATCTGCCGCTCATGAAATAGAATAGTCAAAAGGTATAAATTGAAATTTTAGCACATAGGAAACAGGCAATGAAAGCGCTAATTTTATCTACCAACACAGGCGGTGAGCATAATGCCGCCGGCAAAGCTCTGCTGGAGGCGTTGCGAGCGCGGGGAGTGGAAACCCGCATGCGCGATATTTTGTTGTTCTCAGGCAAGAAAAATTCCAAGATTGTCTGCGATACCTATGTCAATCTGACGACAAAAGCGCCTGCTCTATTCGGCCTGGCGTATCACGCCGGCAAATTTATCAGCACAAGCAAATATAAATCCGTCATCTATTATGCCAACCGGCCGGCTGCCAAACGGCTGACAGAATACATCGAAAAAAAATGGCTTTGACGTAGTGCTCATGCCGCATCTCTTTCCCGCGGAAACGCTGACCGCCGCTCGCAGAAATTTCGGTCTGTCCGTCAAATCCTATGCCGTGGCGACAGACTATACCTGCATTCCATTCTGGGAAGAGACCGAGCCGGATTATTTTTTTATTCCACATAAAGATCTGAAGGGTGAGTTTTTAAAGGCCGGTATCTCCGAAGAAAAGCTAATTGTCACTGGCATTCCCGTGGCGCGCCGCTTCACCCTGCGCCAACCTAAAAAGGAGGCTCGCGCAGCGCTGGGTCTGCCTCTGGAAGGCAAAATGTTTCTCATCATGACCGGCAGCATGGGCTATGGCAATATAGATTCCCTCGTCTCAAAGCTGCTTTCCCTTTGCAGCCCCGAGGAATATATCGTCGTGCTCGGCGGCAATAACGCCGCTATGAAAAGCGCCTTGCGCGAAAAATTTTATGGTCAGCGCGTCCATATTATCGATTACACTTCAAAAGTGGATGTCTATATGGATGCCTGCGATATTTTTTTACAAAACCCGGCGGGCTAACCAGTACAGAAGCCGCCGCCAAATGTATCCCGCTCGTGCATACGGCTCCTATCCCCGGGTGCGAAAACCAGAACGCCGATTTTTTTGCTTCGCACGGCTTTTCCATTACCGGGGAAAACCTAGATTCTTTGGCTGAACGCGCCTATCACCTGTGTCAGGATGAGGCTGCGCTTTCTCGCATGCGCTCTGCGCAAGAGCAAGGGATCAACCGCTTCGCCGCAGATACCATCTGCGACTTCATTGCAAACAAGGAGGTTCTGTCATGTTAGGCAATGTCCCGCTCTATCTTGTTTTTTCCGTCATGGGTTTTTCCTTGGCAGCATCATGTTTTTCTCATCCTGCCCCAGCACTTTAAGGGTATAGATGTGCGCCGTGTAAGCGATGATGGAAACCCCGGCACCGCCAACGCGGTCAAATACGGCGGCATCCTTCTGGGAATGTTCTGCCTGCTGGGAGATCTCCTAAAGGCTGGCTTGCCCGTCTATCTCGCTCGGCGCTATTGTGGCGCGCAAAGCCCGCTCTTCGCTCTCGTGATGATCAGCCCGGTTCTCGGCCATGCCTTTTCCCCTTTTCTTGGCGGCAAAGGCGGAAAAGCCATCGCTCCGGCCTTTGGCGTTCTGGCGGCGGTCTATCCGCAGGATTCCTCCGTCTGCGTGCTGGCCATCGCCTTTATCTTCTTCTCCCTCATCCTCGTCATTACGCCAGATCGTCTCAAGGCCATCGTCGCCTTTTCCGTGCTGCTGCTCTATAGTTTTCTGTTCAATCCCAACGCGTCTATTGCACTGGGAAGCATTCTGCTTTCCATCGTGGTCATCATCAAACACTTGCGGCCGCTTCCCGAAGAAGTCGCTGGAATCTCTTTTTGCGCAAGCGCAAGCAAGCATTGTAAAATTCGAAAGGAATTGCTATGAAAAGCCAAACTCAATTATTAGAATCTCTGGCCGATTCTCTGGCTCCGAAGTTTGAGGAAATCAGCCATACTATTTTCGGCATGCCCGAACTCGGGCTTCAGGAATACCGCTCCTCCAAATACCTGGCGGAGCTCATGGAGAGCTATGGGTTTTCTGTGACATATCCCTATTGCGATTTGGCCACAGCCTTCCGCGCAGAATACGGCACTGCGGGTGGCCCGACAATCGCATTTTTAGCGGAATACGATGCTCTTCCTGGCTATGGGGAACGAGGCGATACGCCTGCGCATGCCTGCGGGCATAACTGGATCGCCGCTACCACGGCGGGTTCTGCCATCCTGCTCTCACTTTTGCAAAAGCAATTGGGTTTTGCGGGCAAAATTGTGCTGTTCGGGACGCCCGCCGAGGAAACGATTGGCGCAAAGGCCGACCTCGCCGATGCCGGAGCGTTTGCCGATATTGACGTCGCCTTCCAAGCGCATCTAGGCGACCGCAACGATTTAACCGCCAATATTCAGGCATTAGATTCCATCGAGTACCGCTTCAAGGGCAAGGCCAGTCATGCCGCCGCATGTCCCTATGAGGGCGTTAACGCGCTGGATGCTGTACAGCTCATGTTCGCTGGTATTGGCGCCCTGCGCCAGCAGCTGCACCCCAGTTTCCGTGTGCATGGAATCGTCACAGAAGGCGGCTTCGCGACCAATATCATTCCAGAAAACGCAGCTTGCGAGATCACCACACGCTGTTCAAAACGCGAAGACCTTGAAATTCTGACAAACAAAGTCATCAATATTGCCAAGGGCGCGGCTCTCATGACCGGAGCAGAGCTTTCTTATCGGTTCTTTGAAAATCCTTTTGATAATTTTGCCTTTGTACCCCCTCTTAGTACAAACTGCAAAAAACACCTGGAGGAGTTTGGTTTTTCCAATATTGTGGATGACGGCAGCAGTCCGGTAAGTGGCAGCACAGATATGGGCAATGTCAGCTATGCCTGCCCCACACAGTATTTCGAGGTCGCTTTTCCAACAACCCCTCCTTCTCATATCCATGAGGCGGCCATTTTAGAGCACGTAGACGCCCCGCCTGCTTATGAAAAGCTGCATGCTGTCGTCAAAGGCTTTGCGGCCACCGCCTTAGAACTTTTTAATAACCCACCTCTTGTGCAGGAAATCCGCACATGGCACCGTCAAAATATATCCAAAGAGAAAAAAGCATGATAGAATATACCAAATTAAATTCCGCCGCTATCGATCGTTGGGTCGAAGGTGGCTGGGAATGGGGTCAGCCCATTTCTCATGAAGCGTTTGTTCGGGCTCAAAAGGGCGATTGGTCTGTGCTGCTCTCCCCACAAAACCCGTCCCCAAAGACTGGTTTCCCCCGCTTCGCGGTTGTAAGCTTTTGGGGCTTTGCCAGCGGCGGCGGCCAACAGATGCCCATCTTTGCTGCGCTAGAAGCCCAGTGCACAGTACTCGATTATTCTCAAAACAACTGGAAAGCGAGCGCGTGTTTTCTGAGCAAGAGGGATACTCCATAAAAATCGTCCATGCTGATATGACAAAGCCTCTTCCCTTTGGCGATGGCAGCTTTGATCTCATCTTTCATCCTATTTCCAACTGCTATGTGCAAGAGGTATTCCCCATTTGGCAGGAGTGTTTTCGCGTGCTTCGCCCGGGTGGAACTTTGCTGGCGGGCGTGGATAACGGGCTTAACTTCATCTTCGATGATGAACAAACTTCCCTAACTTATCCGCTGCCCTATAACCCCTAAAAAATGCTGCACTCTATGAGCAGTGTTTGAAAACCGGAGACGCTGTGCAATTTTCCCATACCACAGAAGAACAGCTGCGCGGGCTATTAAAGGCCGGCTTCCAGTTGCTGGATCTCTATGAGGACACCAACGGCACGGGCAAACTACATGAATATGGCGTGCCCACTTTTTTTAGCTTTCAAGGCTCAAAGCCGTAGAAAAAAGAGGCAGAGGATTCTCCCCTGCCTCTTTTTATTTTTCCTTAGAGCAGCTTTTTCATTGTAGCGTGCGCGTTCACCGCCTACGAACTTCGGCCGCACCCTGGCGCAAATCAGCGTTGCCTCGCCTACGCTCCTCAGCGATAAACGAACCGGCACCGCCACCCTGCGCAAATGCATGCCCACCAGCGTGCCGCCGATATCCATGCCCGCATGCGCCGCAATCCCTTCTACTGCCACCGGGTCGTCAAAATGCGAATAGGCCGCTGTGGCAAAGACCCTCCTGCCTTCGGCTGCGGTACAATGTTCACCTCGTCATACCCATATCGTTCCGCCGCTGCCCGCTCCAAAATAATAGCTCTGTTTAAATGCTCGCAGCACTGCGCCGCAAGAAAGACGCCCCGTTTTTTTGCTGCCTCCCAGATTCCGGCGAACACCGCCTCCGCAACCTCCGGGGATGAGTGCGAGCCTATTTTATCCCCGCAAATCTCACTGCTCGAGCAGCCAACTACGAGTATTTGCCCATCCTTTAATCCTGCCGCGCCAAGCAGCTCCTGCGCCGCCTGCCCAGCTTGTGCTTTTAGCTCTTCGTACATTTCTATCGCCTCGCTTTTAAAAAGTTCCACTAAAATCTGCGCCGAACGATCCGCCGCAATCTGTTCCATTTGTCTCTACAGAGGCCGACGCGCTCTCGTCTGCCAAGTCCGAAATCGCCCTCACCACGACAAATGGCACATCGTTTTGTAGCGCCGTCTGGGCGATTGCTCCGCCCTCCATCTCCACAGCCTCGCACTCAAACATCTCCCGCAGCCGTTTCTTAAGGGTGCTGCCCGAAGCGAAAAAGATCCTGTGGCAATACCGCCTTCTCGAATGTTCTCTTCGGGCATGACCTTTTTGCCGCAGTCAAAAATTCCTGCTTCAAGCCCTCGGCCGCCCAGTAGCGCGTGGGTTTATCCCCTTCCTCGCCTTCCATATATCCCGGCGCATATCCCAAGCCGCTCATATCAAAATCATGCTGTACAGCAAAGCTGCTTACTACAATATCCCCCACAGCAAGCCCCTTGCCGATTCCCCGGCAATTCCCGTATTGACGATGCTCTCCACGGCAAACCTATCGATCATTTGTTGTGCACCAATGGCCGATGCAACTTTTCCTATCCCGCTCTTTAAGAGCACAACTTCCTGCCCTTCAATTCTTCCAGTAAAAAGACCGACTTTCCGTAGCGGTGCTCCGCCAGCCCCTCAATTCTATTTTTCAAGAGTGTGATTTCGCTCTCCATTGCGCCAATAATCCCAAACATATGCCGCTCCTTTTTTGCTTTATTATACCACGTTTCTTACCGTTCCGCGCAATGGTTTCCATAAAACTAGACTTTTTTCATACTCCATCTATTCGTCCCTATTTTGCATCTTTTTTTCTACATGAACGCAATATTTGTCGCTCAAGTATGAGATCCAATAAAGTATACTTTTTGTTCTTTACAGCCCAAACTCTTTTACTTTCTGATAAAACGTCGTTCTTCCCATCTCCAGCGTATTGAGCGCTTCCTGGCACGAGATGTCCTTTTTGCGCCATCGAAGGACTATCTCGTGAAACTCACCAGGCAGTGCCTTCCTTCTCCTCCCGAATTGAACGCCCCTGGCCTTCGCCTCCAAAATTCCCTCTGCCTGGCGTTGTTTTAAGTTTTTCCGCTCTGCCTCCGCGACGTAGGAAAGAATTTGCAATGCCAATCCGGAAATTAGTGCTCCCGTTGCATCGCCTGGTTTGCATCTGGTATCTAATAGCGGCATATTGAGCACAACAATTTGCGACTTTTTTTCCATGACAATCTTGTGCCACTGCGTCAGAATTTCTCTGTAATTTCGCCCTAGCCTGTCAATGCTTTTGATATAGACGGTATCTCCCGGCTGTAATGCTGCTAGCATACGCAAATATTGCGGCCGCTCAAAACTCTTTCCGCTCTGTTTGTCCACAAAAATATTTGTTTCCAAGACTCCTTGTTTCTGCATTGCGCTCATTTGCCTGTCAATGTTCTGCTCCTTTGTCGAAACGCGAACATACCCATAGTTTTGACATTTCATTTTCCTATCCCCCCTTAGCATTTTATTCTGTTTTGTTTTACACGAAGTATGCCTATTTTATCATAGCTCCAACGTGGACTTCTTGGGGTTTTGTAGGGAAATTTTCATTTTTTGTCGAAAATTTACTCATTTTTACCGTCTTAGTCAGCTTATATTTCTTTTAGCCAAACGCCGCATATCCTTTATTCAGTTTCTGCATTGTCGAAATTCGAGATTTCATTGTCGTTTCCTGTGGTTTTTTGATATCCCTCGTTTTAATGGCACAAAAAAGAGCCTGTAAATAACTACAGGCTCTTTCTACTTTAAAATACCGGAACGACTGCCCCGCCGTATTTTTCTTCGATGAACTCGCGCACCTTATCGCTCTGTAGCGCCTCGCAAAGCGCTACAATTCCCGGATCTTTTTCGCGCCCTTCTTTCACCGCCAGTACGTTCACAAACGTGGTAGAACCTACAGACTGTTTGTCTTCAATCGCCAGCGCATCCTCGGCGACCGAAAGCCCTGCCTGAATGGCGTAGTTGCCATTGATGACGGCAAAATCGACATCCTCCAGCATCCGCGTGATGCTCGCCGCGGTCAGCTCGATAATCTTTACATCATAAGGATTTTCGGCAATATCCCGCGCTGTGGCTTCCAAGCCAACGCCCTCTTTTAGTTTGATGATACCTTGCGCCTCTAACAGCATCAGCGCCCGTGCTTCATTGGTGGTGTCGTTGGGAACCGCAATCTCCGCACCCTGCATATCCGCAAGATCATTTTTTCTACCTGCATAGATGCCATAGGGCTCGTAGTGGATGTTGGCTACAGAAACCAAGTGTGTGTCATTTTTTTCGTTAAAATCATCCAGATATTTCTGATGCTGGAAATAGTTCGCATCCAAATCCCCGCTCTCTACAGAGGTATTCGGGATGATATAGTCGTCAAACTCCTTAATTTCCAGCCGATATTTGGAACCCTGCTCTTCCAGCACTTCATTTGCCACTGCAAGAATCTCCGCATGCGGCGTGATGGAAGCACCTACGACGATGACGCCATCGTCTTTTTTGCCACAGCCCGCGAATAACGCGAGCGCCAACAATCCGGCTGATAGCAATGCAACTACCTTCTTCATTTTCTTCCTCCTATATAAAATTTAACCGTAAACTGCGCGTGCAGCCTAGTTTCTCTTATCCGTGCGCCGCGCGATCAGCATCCCAACTTCCTGGAACACCTGCACAATCACAACCAACACCGCCACAGTAATGAGCATAATATCCGTCTCATAGCGGTTATATCCGTAGCGAATGGCAATATCTCCCAATCCGCCACCGCCTACAATGCCCGCCATCGCGCTATAGCTCAAAATCGTCGTGATAGAAATTGCCGCGCCGACAAGCAGAGAAGGTTTCGCCTCGGGCAGCAATACTTTGGCGATAATCTGCCAACTAGAGGCTCCCATGCTCTGCGCCGCTTCAATGACGCCTTTGTCCACTTCTTTTAAAGAAGATTCCACCATCCGCGCGATAAATGGCGCCGACGCCACAACCAGCGGCACAATCGTTGCCGTCGTCCCAATCGCTTTTCCAACAATCGCCCGGGTCACAGGAATAATCAGAATGAGCAAAATCAGAAAAGGAATCGAGCGCAGCAGATTGATAATAACGCCCAGCGCCCGGTTCAGCCAAACCTTTGGCTTAATGCCTTCTGCATCCGATGTCACGAGTATGATGCCCAGCGGCAGCCCCAGCGCATAGGCCAAAACCGTGGAGACAACCGTCATATAGAGCGTCTCTAAAAAGCCCTGAAAAATCATCTCAGCCATGGTAATCCACCTCCTGTACTGCCACTTGCTTGTCCTTTAGATATGTGAGGATTTTCGCATAGCCAATGTCATCGTCCGGAAGCTGCAAAACCATCTGCCCCATGGCCGAGCCATCGATATCCTTGGTGTCAGCAAACAGGATATTCACCGCCTCTTTGCATTCCAAAATCATGTTGGCAATCACCGGCTCAAAAGAAGAACGCCCGTCAAAGGAAATGCGAATACAGCGCTTGCCCGAAAACGAACTGGGGCGTTTGCCGTCCGGGAAGAACAGTTTGCGCGCCACTTCCGTCTTAGGCGCCGTGAAAATCTCCTCTACTTTGCCGCATTCTGCAATCCTGCTGTTGTCGATAATCGCCACACGCTGGCAGCTCCGCTCAATGACGCGCATCTCGTGGGTGATGATGACAATCGTGATGCCTAGCCGCTTGTTGATATCCTTTAAAAGCGTCAGTATCGAGCTTGTCGTGTTCGGATCAAGCGCCGAGGTCGCCTCGTCACAGAGCAAAACTTTAGGGTTTGTGGCCAACGCCCGGGCAATGGCCCACGCTGCTTTTGCCCGCCGGAGAGCTCCGAAGGGAACGCTCCCTCCCGGCCTGCGAGATCTACAATTTCTAATAGTTCTCTCGCCCGCGCCTCTGCCTGCTCTTTGGGCGTGCCAATGAGTTCCAGCGGAAAGCAGATATTTTTGAGCGCTGTGCGCTGCATAAGCAGGTTAAACTGCTGAAATATCATGCCAATAGACTGCCTGGCTTGGGAAAGCTCCTTTGCGGAGCAATGGATAAATCCTTGCCATCAAAAACCACTTTTCCCTCTGTGGGGCGCTCCAGCAGGTTGATGCACCGCACCAGCGTGCTCTTTCCCGCGCCGCTCATGCCGATGATGCCAAAATTTCTCCCGCCTCGATATCCAAATTGATATCATCCAGCGCCACGACTTCCCCCGCCTTAGAGCGGAAAGTCTTATTCAAATGTTGAATTGAAATAATAGGAGTACTCAAAGAAAACACCTCTCAAAGAAAAAGGCCGTATTCCGGGCACCAGCGCCCCTACAGCCCGCAAGTTCCGTTATGGTTTCGCGCCGTAGAAGCGCAAAGAATAAAACCGTCCATTTTCTACTTTGTAATTGAAATATATAATGGGGCGCCGATTTTGTCAATAGAATGCTGCTGCCACGCGTATTTTTGTACCAAAAAAAAGGCGGGAAGTTCCCGCCCTTTTTTAAGCTTCGAATAATTCAGTGGAAAGATACCTGTCTCCAGAGTCTGGCAATAATGCTACAATCCGCTTGCCTGCATTTTCCGGCCGCTCTGCCAATACCCGCGCCGCATGCAGCGCTGCCCCCGAGGAGATTCCTACGAGGAACCCTCCTCCCGGGCTATTTCTCGGCTGCCGCATATGCGTCCTCCGCCTGAATTTGGAGCAACTCGTCTATGACGCTTTGTTCCAGCACCTCGGGCACAAATCCAGCGCCAATGCCCTGAATTTTATGCGGCCCGGCCGGCTTTCCTGAAAGCACTGCCGAGGTCGATGGTTCGAGTCCGATAATCTTGACATCAGAGCTTCGATCCTTTAGGTATTTGCCCACGCCCGTAATCGTGCCGCCGGTTCCGATTCCCGCCACAAAGAAGTCCACTTTGCCATCCGTATCCTCCCAAATTTCCGGCCCCGTCGTCTCGACATGCGCCTTGGGGTTCGCAGGGTTCACAAACTGCCCGGGTATAACACTGCCGGGAATTTTTGTAACTCCTCTGCCCGGGCGATGGCTCCGGTCATCCCTTTGCCCCCGGCGTCAGCACAATCTCCGCGCCATAGGCTTTGAGCAGCTTTTTGCCGCTCTGCGCTCATCGTCTCCGGCATAGTAAAGATAGCGCGGTAACCTCTGGCTGCCGCCACTGCAGCTAGGCCAATGCCCGTATTGCCGCTGGTTGGCTCAACAATCGTCGCACCGGGCTTTAGGATGCCCTTCTCCTCCGCGTCTAGGACCATAGAAAGCGCCACGCGATCCTTCACGCTCCCCCGCCGGGTTAAGCGCTTCCAGCTTCACTACAATCTCTGCCTTCAAACCGTGCTTTTTCTTCATAATTCAAAAAGCCGAATAAGCGGGGTCTTCCCCACCAACTCTGCAAATCCTGTATAAATCTTGCCCATATGCCTGCCTTTCTAACGAAGTACCGTATACTTCTATTATTTTTATGGTAGTTTTTTAGATGCTGTTTGTCAATGCTTTCTCCTGATTGACGAACATAGAAAAATCACCTAGAATGGATCTATACCAATTCATATTATAATAGAAATGGAGCAATGCTATGCAATACGATTTCGATTCTTTGCACGATCGTCATGGAACAGATAGCGTCAAACATGATTTTACCTTGGAACGCGGGCACCGCGAGGATGTCCTTCCCATGTGGGTCGCGGATATGGATTTCAAGACTGCGCCGGAAATCACCGATGCGCTCTCTGCTTGTGTCGACCATGGAATTTTCGGTTATACGGAAACGTCCAAAAGCTATTTCGATGCTCTTGCTAGCTGGGAAAAAACCTATTTTAATTGGGATGTCAAGGAAGAGTGGGTCGCCAAGACCCCTGGCGTAGTCAACGCCATTGCCACTGCGGTTCGCGCGCTTACGAACCCTGGCGATGCCATTATCATTACGCGCCCGGTATACTATCCTTTTTCCCGCGCCATTCTTAACAACAATCGAAAGCTTGTCAACAGCCCTCTTATTTTTGAAAACGGCAAGTACCGCATCGATTTTGCGGATTTCGAAAACAAAATTGTAGAAAACGACGTCAAGATGTTTATCTTTTGCAGCCCGCATAACCCTGTGGGGCGCGTGTGGAAAAAAGAGGAGCTGGAGCAGGTTGGCGATATTTGCCTAAAGCACGGCGTCATTGTCATTTCCGATGAAATCCATGCGGATCTCACCTTTTTGGGCCATCAGCAGCTTCGGCTTTGCAGCCTCAAAAAGAATATGAGCAAATTGTCGTCACCTGCACTGCCCCCAGCAAAACCTTTAACCTCGCGGGTCTGGCAACTTCAAATATTTATATCCCAAACCCCGCTCTCAGAGAAAAATTTTTGCAGGAACAGAAAGCTGCCGCAATCGACGGCGCAAACCAGCTGGGCTTAGCTGCCTGCAAAGCCGCCTATCAAAAAAGGCGCAGAGTGGTTGTGCCAGCTAAAGGAATACCTGGCGGAGAATCTGGCATTTGTGCGCGAAGCAATCAAAGAAATTCCTGGCGTAACGCTCATTGAGCCGGAGGGTACCTATCTGCTCTGGCTGGATTGCCGCGGCCTTGGGTTAAATGAAGAGCAGCTCGCCGACTTCATTGAAAATAAGGCGCGCCTCTGGTTAGACGGCGGTGAAATGTTTGGCCCGGAGGGCATTGGTTTTCAGCGGGTCAATATGGCTTGCCCCCGTTCTGTGTTGAAGGAGGCCATGCAGCGCCTTAAAGAAGCGGCATGTGAATTAAAGAGATAACGCGTCTATTTTTTATTAGTTATTTAAATTATAATTTACATAAAAATTAGTCTCAATGCTAAAAGGAGGTGCTCAAAGTGAAAGCAATCTACGTGAAGGGAAAAGAGCAATTTCTATTAGAGGAAGTGCCCTAAGGGAGCTTGAGCCGGATGAAGTGCTTGTACGCGTTAACGCCTGCGGGTTTTGCGGCTCGGAGATACGCATTGCAAAAGAGGCCTCAGACTATACGGCCATTGGCCATGAGGTTGCAGGCACCGTTGCATCGGTTGGCAACGGCGTCACTCACGTCAAAGCGGGAGATCGCGTCGTGCTAGAAAGCGGCTCCTACGATCGTTTTTCAGATCTTTCCCGGGATGGCAAGATGGATCTTGATAACACCGGCCGGCACTTCTGGCACAAAAACATCCAGAGGAAAGCATGGGCTTTGCCGAATATGTCATCGCGCCAGAAGAAGTTTGCGTGGCATATCAAGATATGAGCCTGGAAGCCGCCTGCATGATTGAGCCTATGGGTGTGGCGTACGACGTTATCAAGGTCGCCGATATTGCGCTGGGGGATAGCGTCATGGTTGTGGGCATTGGGGCTATCGGCCTTATGGCGCTGCGCCTGGCGAAGCTGCGCGGTGCCTCCCGCATATATGCCGTCAACACCTCTGGCCGAGATGCCAGAGATCGCATCGCAAAAAGAGTGGGGCGCCGATGTTGTGCTGCATAACGATGTAGATGATATTTCCGCTTATCCTTACGAAAAGGCGGCGTGGATAAAATCCTGTTTACAACGCCTCCCTATATCATGCCGGATTTTGTGGATATCATGAATATTGCGGGCGTGATGGTATTCATTGGCGGAGCCAGCGGAAAGGCCGGCCAGGCGACGTTTGAGATGGGCAAGGTGCATTTGAAAAAATGCAGATTCGCGCCTCCTATGCCGCGCCTGCATTATTTTTCCCCGCCTGTATCGACCTTTATCATCGCGGGCTTATCGACCTCGACGCGCTGCATACGCACAATCTGCGGCTTGAACACTTTGCGGAAGATTATCACGCCTTTATGGATGATCGCTCAAATGCCATTAAGGCTATCCTCTATAACGATTAAAAGCATATTAAAAAGAGCGGCAATTGCCGCTCTTTTTTTAATATGCTTTGGGTAAACTCCACTCATACCGTGTGGCCAAAATGCGGATGACAAATGTCAGCACAATGCTAATACCCATGGCCAGCTTGTCATTCTGCCCCAACCGATATAGCGCATAATAGCAAACCGCGCCAGCAATTGCCGCCACAGCGTAGATATGCTTATGTAGCACCGCAGGCAGCCCCTGGCTCATGATATCCCGCAACACGCCACCGCCTACTCCGGTAATGAGCCCCAGCGTAATTGCAAAAAACCAATTTTGCCCAAACCCAGAGTTAATTGCCGCTTGCACCCCGATGACCGAGAATACGCCTAGCCCTATGGCATCGAACACGTTGTTGATATTGGAAATACGAATCCTGTGCTTCTGATAGCTCTCCCGAAAATACCGCGCTACCAAAAACACTGCCAAGCCACAAAGCACAGCCATGAGCACATACTCATAGCTATCAAACATGCGCGGCGGCACATGCCCGAGCAGCACATCTCGAATCGTTCCTCCGCCCAGCGCCGTCACAATGCTGAGAAGCAAAATACCGAATAGATCGAGCTTTCGCTCAATGGCTGTCATGGCCCCTGAGATGGCAAAGCCGCAGTCCCGGTAAACTCTGCGATATAAAAAATCAGATCCGCAAGCTCCATATTTTTCCTCTAAAAGATGCGCCTATCTTCCCATTTTTTCCATGAGCCGGACAAGCTCATCGATTTTTTCCTCTTCTCCGCCGTTTTCCAGCGCCTCCCGGACACATCCGCGCATATGCGCAGCTAAAATCTCCCGGTTGGCCTTTTTGATGATAGCCTCCGCAGCCAATAGCTGGTGCGAAATATCCAGGCAATACCTGTCTTCCTCTATCATCTTAAGCACACCTTCCAGCTGGCCTTTGGCAGTCTTCACAAGGCGGCAAATTTTTGTTTTCTCTGCTTTCATTTTTTGTTTCCACTGATACCGCTTCATATCCTGCGTCATTTACAGCGCGAAGCAGCGTCTCATCCAAAACATCCCCGCCAAGCTTACCTCTGCGAATTTCTTCTCCAGGTTCACTTTCGCGCTCTCAACCCCGGCGACGGCCGCAAGAGCCTTTTCTACAGCTGCCTGACAGTGCGCACAGCTCATCCCGTTCACATATATCATCTTTTTTCATTTTATTTTCTCCTTGCTTACTCGCATTTATTTTACCATACTGAAACTTCGGACGGAAGAGCTTTAGCCGCAAAGCATTGCCCACCACGCAGACCGAGCTCAAACTCATGGCCGCCGCTCCAAACATCGGGGAAAGCCTCCACCCAAGAACTCAAAAAACACTCCCGCAGCCAGCGGGATACCGATACTGTTATAGAAGAATGCCCAGAAAGAGATTTTCCTTGATATTGCGCAGCACGCTTCTGGAAAGCTGGAACGCCGAAACTGCATCCAATAAATCCCCGCGCATGAGCACAATATCCGCGGATTCCATGGCGATATCTGCCCCGGCCCCAATCGCGATGCCCACATCTGCCCGAGCCAGCGCCGGGGCATCGTTGATGCCATCGCCCACCATAGCGACTTTCCTGCCGCTCCTTTGCTCTTCCCGCACGGCTTTTTCCTTATCTGCCGGCATGACCTGCGCGATCACTTTTTGATTCCCATCTGTTTTGCAATGGCTTTGGCCGTGCGCTCATTATCCCCGGTGAGCATAATTACATCGATGCCCATTGCGCCTAATTCCGCGACTGCCTGGGCGCTGGTGGCTTTGGGGCGATCTGCTACTGCGATTGTTCCAAGAAGCTTTCCTCATCCGCAAAATACAACACAGTCTTGCCTTGCGCTTCCAGTTCCTGCACGCCCTCTTTTATCTGTTCGTTAAGCGCGATATTTCGTTCCTCCATCAGCGCAACATTTCCGGCAAAATACCGTTTACCATCAATCTCCGCTTGCAGACCTTTTCCCGGCAGCGCTTCAAAGGACTCCGCTGTAGTAGACTCCATGCCGCGCTCCTGCGCCGCCTGCAAAATAGCCTCGGCCAGAGGATGTTCTGAAGGCTTTTCCAGGCTGGCCGCCAGGCACAGCAGTTCTTCTTCCTCTATTCCCGGCCGCGGGTATAGACCTGTCACAGCGGGTTTACCCTCTGTGAGCGTGCCTGTCTTATCCAAAATAACCGTCTTTACTTTATGCGCCGTCTCCAGCGCCGCCGCAGATTTGATGAGAATGCCCTGCTCTGCACCCTTGCCCGTGCCTACCATAATCGCCACCGGGGTCGCCAGCCCCAGTGCACAGGGCAAGAAATAACCAGCACCGAAATGCCAATGGAAAGCGCGAACTCTGCGCCTTTGCCTAAAATAGCCAGATGACCGCTGCAATCACGGCAATCCCCATGACCACCGGCACAAATATTCCAGAGACTTTATCCGCCAATTTAGAGATGGGCGCTTTGGAAGCAAGCCGCCTCTTCGACTAACTCGATAATCTTAGAGAGCGTGGTATCAGCGCCGACTTTTTCCGCTCGCATGGTAAAGTAGCCGGTCTTGTTGATAGAGGCGGTATAGAGCTTATCCCCCGCCTGCTTTTCGACCGGCAGGCTTTCTCCGGTAAGCGCGGCCTCGTCTACTGCGCTGCTTCCCTCTAATAGGATGCCGTCTACCGGCACCCTTTGCCCCTGGCCGTACCGGCAGAATATCTCCGACTTGCACTTCTTCGATGCCCACTTCGACTTCCCTGCCGTCCCGCAATACGATTGCCGTCTTGGGGGCGAGGTCCATGAGCTTGAGATCGCCTCGCTGGTTTTCCCTTTGCTGCGCGTTTCCAAAAATTTACCCAGCGTAATGAGCGTCAAAATCATCCCGGCAGATTCAAAATAGAGATCCGCGCTATACTGCTCCACTACCGCCATATCACCGTGCCCCAGCCCAAAGCTAATGCGGAAGATGGCAAAGATTCCATAAACCATCGCCGCAGAGGCGCCCACCGCGATGAGCGAATCCATATTCGGGCTGCCATGAAACAGCGTCTTAAATCCCACGATAAAGTAGTTTCGATTGAGATACAGGATGGGCAACACCAATAAGAACTGCACAAACGCAAAGTTCAGCGCATTGGCATTTCCATGCAGGAAGCCCGAGATAAATCCCGGTACGGGCAATCCAAACCACATCTGAAACATATGGTGCATCGAAACGTACATAAGCGGAATTAAAAACCGAGGGACCACCAAAATTTAGCGCGCATGCCCCGAACCTCTTGTCCCGCCACATCCATAGGCGCTTTTTCTTGTTTGCCCGGCGAGCCTGCCACCTGCGCATCATACCCAGCGTGGCGCACAGCGCCAATAATAGCCTCGCGGGTAGCTTCTTCGCCATGCTCCACCTGCATGCTATTTGTGAGCAGGCTGACTGCAACCTCCTGCACTCCAGGTACCCTCGATACCGCTTTTTCAACGCTGGCCTGACAAGCCGAACAGGTCATACCGATAACGTTGTATTTTTCTCTCATAATTTCTCCTTATATACCCACGGGGTGTGGTATTATTTTGCCAAGTTTTTTAATTGAATGTCAACCCTTTCTTTTTATTTTGCGACATCATGCTAAAAACATACAAAAAAAAGCCGGAGTTCCGGCTTTTTTATTCCAGTATTCTTTCGATGAGCTTGCGCAAGACGGCAGCATTGCCCTTGCCACCCGTTTGCATCATCGCCTGACCGATGATGCCCCCAATCGCCTGCTTTTTGCCTTTTTTATAATCTATGGCGAGCTTTTCACATTGTTCCACTGCGTTTCTTGCAAAAGGCAGAAGCACCGCTTCATCACTCTGTTGCCAAAGATCTAGGCGATCCAGATATTTCCTCGGTTCTTCCTCCTGTTCCCAAAAATCGGCAATTGCTTTTTTGCGGAGGCCGCGCTAATTTTACCCTCGCCCACATACTCCGCCAATTCCGAAAGATGCTTTGGAGGATCGGGATGCGCGTTTTGCTTCCCAACAGCCGGAATACTTCTCCCAGCATGAGAGAGGAGAGCGCGCTTGGGTGGCTGCACCAGCTGGCAGCCTCTTCAAAATAATCCGCCACCTCCCGCTCGCTCACCAGAATTTCAGCCTCGGAAGGAGCAATGCCGAATTGCTCAATGTATCGCGCCTTGCGCGCGTCGGGCAATTCGGGAATGCTCTCCGTAATGCGCCGCACTTCCTCTTGGCTAACCACAATGGGCACGAGATCCGGATCCGGAAAATACCGGTAATCATCTGCGTCTTCCTTGCTGCGCATAGAGAAGGTTTTGCCAAGCTCCTGGTCAAACCGTCTCGTCTCCTGAGCAATGCTCTCCCCGCTTCTACCGCCTCAACCTGGCGGGCAAACTCATACGCAATCGCTTTCATGATGAACTGGAAGGAGTTCAGGTTTTTCATCTCTGTACGCGTTCCCATCTTCTGCTCACCCTTTTTTCGCACGGATAAGTTGACATCGCAGCGCATGGATCCCTCCTGCATTTTGCAATCGGATACTCCCCGTATAAAGAAGTATCGCCCGGAGCTTTCTTAAAAATGCATTTACCTCTTCCGCAGAGCGCATATCCGGTTCCGAGACAATTTCGATGAGCGGCACGCCGCAGCGGTTATAGTCGCACAGCGTCTCTCCGCCTGCCGTGTGCACCAGTTTACCCGCATCTTCTTCAATATGAATGCGTGTAATGCCGATGCGCTTTGGCTGGCCGCAATCAATATCCAGGTACCCACGTTCGCAAAGAGGCATATCATACTGGGAAATTTGGTACGCCTTTGGGAGATCCGGATAGAAGTAGTTCTTCCGATCCTGCTTGAAAATTCAGCGATGGTGCAGCCCGTCGCAATCCCCGCCCGCACTGCATATTCCACAACTTTCTCATTGAGCACGGGCAGCGCGCCGGGCATTCCCATGCAAACCGGGCAACACTGAGTATTCGGCTCCGCGCCAAAAGCCGTGGAACAGCCGCAGAAGATTTTGCTCTGGGTTTTTAGCTCCACATGCACTTCCACGCCGATGACCATCTCGTAATCTTTTTTTCATCTCAATGCGCCTCCCTTTCCTGTTCCAGCGCATAGGCCGCCTGGTAAATTTCCGCCTCGCCAAAAGCTCTTCCGATGAGCTGTATTCCAATGGGCAGCCCCTGTCTATCCCTCCATAGGGCAGAGAGAGCGCGGGCAATCCCGCGATATTGACAGGCACAGTATAGATATCCCCAGATACATCTCGAGCGGATCCCCTCTTTTCTCCTAGGCGATAGGCCGTCGTCGGCGCAACCGGAGAGAGGATGATGTTGCACTTATCCAAAACACGCTCCATCTCGCGCCGGATGAGCGTGCGCACAGCCAGGGCCTTTTTTATAGTAGGCGTCATAGTATCCCGCCGAAAGCACAAAGCTTCCCAACAGAATTCTGCGCTTCACCTCTGCCCCAAACCCCTCGCTTCTGGAGCGCTCGTATAGCTGCTCTATCCCTTCGAAATCCTTTGCGCGATACCCATATTTAATGCCGTCAAACCGCGCCAAGTTGGAAGAGGCCTCTGCAGAAGAAATGACATAGTAAGCCGGTAATGCATTTTCAGGGACGACAGGCCGACTTCCACAACCTCCGCCCCCAACTGCTCCAGCGTTTTGGCAGCGCGCAATACTTGTTCTCTAATCTCGTTTTGCAGCCCTTCGCCCAAAAACTCCTTTGGCAGCGCGATTCTCATGCCACGCACTTCTTTTCCAATGTTTCTGCCAAAATCCCCGTATTCCCTGTCTATGCTGGTGGTATCCCGCTTGTCATGCCCGGCGATGCCGGAAAGCACCAGGGCAGAATCCCGCACATCCCGGGTAAGCGGGCCAATCTGATCCAGAGAAGATGCAAACGCGATAAGACCATACCGCGAGACCACCCCATAGGTAGGCTTCAGGCCCACGACACCGCAAAATGCTGCCGGTTGCCGAATGGAGCCTCCTGTATCCGTCCCCAGCGCAAATGCCGCCTCCCCTGCCGCCACTGCCGCGGCGCTGCCGCCCGAGCTTCCCCAGGCACGCATTCAAGGTTTGTTGGGTTTTTGTCACCTGAAAATAGGAGTTCTCTGTGCTGGAGCCCATGGCAAATTCGTCCATGTTGAGCTTGCCCAGCAACACACTATCCCTGAGCCGCTCCACGGCAAACGCATCGTACGGCGGCACAAAATTTTCTAGCATTTTGGAGGCGCATGTTGTGCGCACCCCTTGGTGCACAAATTATCCTTAAGCCCCATGGGGATACCCGCCAAAGCCCCTAACTTTTCACCTGCCGCCCGTCGGGCGTCTATCTGGCCGGCATCATGCAGCGCCCGCTCCTCTTGAATCAAAAGATAAGCCCCCCCATCCGGCTCTTTTTTCTCGAATTCGTTTGAGATAGGCCCTCGTCGCCTCCTCTGCGCTCAAGCGGCCCTTTTCCATCTCGCTTTTTAATTCGCATGCGCTAAGCGCTAAAATATCTTGCATCTCTTCCTGCCTCCTATTCAATCACCTGGGGCACCATTAAGTATCCATCCTGTATGCTGGGCGCGTTTTCCAGCAGCGCGTCTCTTCGCATGCTGGGCTGCACCTCGTCCTTTCGGAAGGCATTTTGCAGCGGCACCACGTGCGCCGTCATAGGCACTGTCTGTGTATCTATTTCCGCCAGTTGATCGGCAAATGCAATGATGGCGGAAAGCTCGCCTTCCATCGCTTTTTCTTCCCGGCTGGATAGCGCGAACCTGGAAAGCCGAGCCACCTTTTTACATCTATCTTCTTTTGGCTATACGGCTGGCCATGCCTGCCTCCTTCCCGGAAGCTCTGCCCTAATCCCAGCGCCTCTAGCTGTTCTTCGCTGACATAATCCGGCGCCAACGTCATCGGACATGCTGCATCCTTGGTCTTGGGAAACGCGGTGACGTCCCGCAGAGATTCAACTCCTAAAAGCAGCATCGCCAGCCGATCCAGCCCAAAGGCAAACCCACCATGGGGTGGTGTCCCGAAGCCAAACGCATCCACCAAAATCCGAATTTCTCCCTAATTTGTTCCTTTGAAAATCCCAGTGCCTCAAACATCGTCTGTTGCACTGCCTCATCGTGAATTCGAATGCTTCCGCTACCCAGCTCCGTGCCGTTTAGCACAACGTCATAAGCCTGTGCGCGCACCTTTTCCGGCGCAGTTTTGAGATATTGCAAGTCTTCTTCATATGGCATGGTAAAGGGGTGGTGCGTGGCTACATAGCGGCGCTCTTCCTCGGAATACTCAAATTCCGGAAAGTCTGTCACCATCAGGAACTGAAAATCTCCTGGTTTTCTTAGACCGAGCAAATCCGCAAGATAAACGCGCAGCCCGCCCAGCACACGCCGCACCGTTCCCAATTGATCCGCACAGAACAGGATAAAATCTCCCGGTTGCGCGCCTGTTTTCTCTACGATAGCCATGATTTCATCGGGCTTAAAATACTTGGTCAAAATGGAATAAACTTCCCCATCTTCCCGCAGTGCAATCCACGCCATTCCCTTTGCGCCCAGATGCTGCGAGCGGTCAGTGAGCTCCTCAATGGTGCTGCGGGAGAAAGCCGCGCCACCAGGCACACAAAGCGCCCGCACCACGCCGCCTGCCTCCACAACACTGCGAAACACCCCAAAGCTGCAGCTCTTGGCAATCTCTGTCAGCTCTATGATGGGAATGCCGAAACGCAAATCCGGCTTATCCGTCCCGTAAAGATCCATTGCCTGCTGCCAGGTGAGCCTAGGAAACTCTTCCGTTAGCTCTATACCCATCGCGCGCTGTAGAATGGTTTTAAACATCCGCTCCAAATGACATAGCACATCTTCCTGATCTACAAACGAAAGCTCCATATCCACCTGAGTAAACTCCGGCTGGCGGTCTGCGCGCAAATCTTCGTCCCGGAAGCACCGCGCAATCTGATAATACTTATCCATCCCGCCTACCATGAGCAGCTGCTTAAAAATCTGCGGAGACTGGGGCAGCGCATAGAATGCGCCTGGGTGTACACGGCTGGGCACAAGATAATCGCGGGCGCCCTCCGGCGTACTTTTGGTCAGAATCGGCGTCTCCACCTCGATGAATCCCTCATCATCCAGGTAATCCCGCACTGCCCTGGCCAGTTTATGGCGGAAACGCAGATTCTCTTGCAGTTCCTCCCGCCGGAGATCCAGATATCGGTATTTCAGCCGCAATTCTTCTTTCACTCCTCCAGCCTCCGCCATTTGAAAAGGCAGTTTTTTGCGGCAGACAACACGCATAGCTCTTCCGCGCGCAGCTCTATCGTGCCAGTTTTGAGTTTTGCATTATACGTCTGCTCCTCTCGAATTTCAACTTTACCCGAGACCTCTATGACTGTTTCGTTTTGATTGATTCTGCAATCGCAAAGTCCTGGCCCAGCCGCTCTTTGTTGCAGACAACCTGTAGCACGCCCTCTCGGTCGCGAAGATCAAGAAAGATGACGCCGCCCATATCCCGCTTGGTCGCCACCCATCCGCTTGCCGTCGCCCATTTCCCGACGTAGGCTTCGCTAAAACTTCCGCAATACTCTGTCCTTTTCATGCTCTGCTCCTTGCCCGGTTTTTTGCCAATAAAAAAGCTTTTCCTCCCATAAGGGACGAAAAGCTATGTTTCCGCGGTACCACCCAAATAGATAGATTGCTCTATCCGCTCATCCAGATACGCCCAAAAGGGATATCCTGCGGCAATAACGCTCCGCCTGCGTCTTGGCCTACTCGCACTCTTTCGGCCCAGCAGCTCCCGGCTGTTCTTCTGCGAAAAATCCGTACCCGGCTCCCACCATTTCCGGGCTCTCTTTAACTACCATTTCCGCATACTCTTCCGATCCACGCCTTTGTTCAAATTATATCGATATTTTGGCTGTTGTCAAGTTTTTATACAGAATCTTTCGTCTGTTCCTCAAGCTCTGCTAAATCCGGCGTAGGCTTCTTCTTCAAAAATTGCAATTTTGTCTCGGAAATAATGACAGCCAGGAAGACTAATATAAACCCCACAACGAGCTTGCCCGTCATCTGCTCCCCATAGAACAGGATGGAAAACAGCACGCCAAATACCGATTCCAGGCTCAGGATAATCGATGCGGTCGCCGGATGCGTGTGTTTTTGCCCAAGGTTTTGAAGCAGCAGGCCGCCCGTCGTCCCGAAAATTGCCAGGAACACCAGCGCCCAAACAGCGTCCGCAGTCACAACAGCCGGGGCGTCTCAAACGGCAGCGTCGCGGCCCAAGAAAAATCGCCGAAAATCCAAACTGCAAAATTGTGAGCAGGATGATATCCCGGCCCTTGGAAAATTTGGCGACGACAACAATGTGCAGTGCATAAAACACGCCGCAGAGCAGCGTCAGCGCATCTCCCAGGCCAATAGAGAAACTATCTGTCAGCGAAATTAGCCCAATACCTAAAATACAAAGCAACGCCGATGTGCTGTTGAAAGCATCTGCAGCTTTTTTATCGATCATCCAATAAAAAAACGGGACCATGACGCAGTATACCGCTGTCAAAAAATGCGCTTTTGCCAGGGGTCGTATACTGAATTCCAATGGTCTGTACGCTATAGGCGATAAACAAAAAGAGTCCCCATCAGCGCTCCGCGCCAGAGATAACCCTTGTCCATCTTTTTCCAACATTTAAAAACACAATTCCCAGCAACACAAACGCAATGGAAAATCTCCACGCAAGTAAAAGGTTTGGAGGAAGGCATCTACAGTGTTTTTGACAATAAAAAAGTCCCTCCCCAAATGAGCGCCGCCAAAAATAGCGCCACCGACGACCAGACTCTCCTCTGTTTTTCTTTCATTCTTGTTGTTTCTCCTTAAGAAAATCCCCTTTCCGCCCGGCTTGTTCGGATTTCACCGCGCACCGATGGTGCTCTCTTCGCCCGGCCAAGGACACACTTTTGTGTGACAATGTTGATTATATGGGCTAGCCCGCAGCCTGTCAACCCTTGCCGGGCAACTCTCGCTTCTGTTTTCTTCAAAAAAATAAAAATATTGACAGCCTTTTTTTCTGTACGCTATACTTTTATTATAGACAGCAAAGGCGCTGCAGAGTGATTCTGTTGCGCCTTTTCTTATAAAATTTTTTATTATTTGTTTGGAGGAACGCTATGACACAGATTTCGAGATTTTTGAAGCATGGTCTTTGGGGATGCGGCAATGCGCGAGAAGCTGCCCAAAGATATCTATAAAGCTCTCAAAAAAATCATCCGGAACGGCAAAACGCTAGATCCCGCGATTGCAGGCTCTGTCGCCAACGCCATGAAGTCTTGGGCAATTGAAAAGGCGCGACACACTATACCCATTGGTTCCAGCCCATGACGGGCATTACTGCCGAAAAGCATGATTCCTTTATCAGCCCTACTGCAGACGGCGGCATCATTTTGGAGTTTTCCGGCAAGGAACTCGTCAAGGGCGAGTCCGACGCCTCTAGTTTTCCGTCTGGCGGGCTGCGCGCGACTTTCGAAGCCCGTGGCTATACTGCCTGGGATCCAACTTCCTATGCATTTATCAAAGATGGCGTGCTCTGTATTCCCACTGCGTTTTGCTCCTATAATGGCCAGGCGCTCGATAAAAAAGACGCCGCTGCTGCGCTCTATGGAAGCCATTAACAAACAGGCAATGCGCATTCTCCGGCTCTTTTGGCAACGAGGGCGTGACCAACGTCATGCCCACCGTCGGCCCGGAACAGGAATATTTCCTCATCGATACCGAGCTGTTTGGCAAGCGAAAAGATCTTTTCTATACCGGCCGCACGTTATTCGGAGCCAAGCCTCCCAAAGGGCAGGAGCTTTCGGATCACTACTATGGCAGCATTAAAACCAGAGTCGCCGAGTTCATGAAAGATCTGAACATCGAGCTTTGGAAAATTGGTGTGTTTGCCAAAACCGAGCACAACGAGGCCGCTCCCTCCCAACATGAGCTTGCCCCTGATCTTTACTACCGTCAACCTTGCTACAGATCACAACCAGCTGACGATGGAGATCATGAAAAAAGTGGCCAAGCGCCATGGCCTCACCTGCCTGCTCCACGAGAAGCCCTTTGCCGGCATCAATGGCTCCGGCAAGCACAACAACTGGGCTTTATCCACGGATCAGGGCGAAAATCTTTTGGAGCCGGGCAGTTCGCCGGAAGAAAACGCACAGTTCCTCTTGTTCCTCTGTGCGGTGATTAAGGCTGTAGATGAGCATCAGGATTTGCTGCGCGTCTCTGTCGCCGGCGCCGGCAATGATCATCGACTGGGCGGATATGAAGCGCCTCCGGCTATTATGTCCATGTTTTTGGGAGACGAGCTGACTGCTATTTTAGAAGCCATTATGAAAGGCGTCCCTTATGATAAGAGCGATGCCGGGCAAATTGAGGTTGGCGTGCATGTTCTTCCCAGGTTTCCGCGGGATAATACAGACCGCAATCGTACCCTCCCTTCGCTTTTACGGGCAATAAATTCGAGTTTCGGATGTTGGGCTCCAGCGATTCCATCGCCTGCACCAACTATATCCTAAATACCATTGCGGCCGATGCCCTCATGGAATTTGCCGACAAGCTGGAGAATGCAAAAGATTTTAACAAGGAGTTGCAGCTACTCGTTCGGGAGACGCTCAATACCCATAAGCGCATTATCTTTAATGGCGATGGCTATACAGAGGACTGGGCGCAAGAAGCTGAGCGCAGGGGCCTTCTAAATCTTAGAACCACTGTTGATGCGCTTCCCTATTATATTAAGCCCGAGAATATCGCGCTGTTCGAGCGGCATGGCATTTTTGGAGCGCCGGAAATGCACTCGCTACGAGATTCTGATGGAGAACTACTGCAAAGTGCTCAATATCGAGGGGCTTACCATGCTGGATATGGTAAAGAAGGATATCTTCCCCTCCGTCAGCGCCTATATGGGCGATCTTTCAAACAATGCACTTGCAAAAGAGAGCTCTGTGAGAGCATTTCCTGCGAGAGCGAAATCGCGCTTGTCGAAAAACTTTCCAAGCTGTCCTCCTGCCCTCATGAAATCCGCAGAGGAGTTGGAAAGCGTGCTGATGGGCGTTGCCGAATGCAGTGATATCCGCTCTAAAGCAGAATACTATCGCGATCAGGTTCTGCCCAAAATGCAGGAACTTCGGGCGGTGGGCGATCAAATCGAAGTTAACCTCGAGAAGATTACCTCCCTACCCAACTTATGGCCAGCTTCTGTTTTCTGTCTGTTAAAATGCTAAAAGGCGGCAACTAGTTTGCCGCCTTTTTCTATATATTTTACGGGTATTTTTCTTTGTTTGCCGGGCTTTTCATGCTATACTAAGAAAAACGCATCTTACTCGGAGGAGTGCTTATGTCAGAATACATGACGCAGATCATCGGAAAGCAAAAAAACATCGCTCTTATTGCCCATGACAATAAAAAAGCAGAGCTCATCGAATGGTGCCGGGAACATAAAGAAACGCTCAACCAGCATTTCCTATATGGCACCGGAACAACCGCCCGCATGATCAATATGCAAACAGGCCTCCCAGTTCGGGGATACAATAGCGGGCCTCTAGGCGGCGATATGCAAATCGGCGCGCAAATCGTGGAAGGCAAAATTGACTTTGTCATTTTCTTTTCCGACCCATTGACTGCTCAGCCCCATGACCCAGACGTGAAAGCATTGCTCCGCATCGCCCAGGTCTATGATATCCCTATCGCCAACAATAAGGCCACTGCCGATTTTATGATGACCTCCTCCCTCATGAATAAGGAATATGAGCACGATGTCATCAATTTTCAGCAGAATATCAAGATGCGCGCAGAAACCCTCTAATAAAAACCCAAATAAAACCGCAGCCAAATATAGCTGCGGTTTTATTTTAGATTCTGACATAAATCGGACGCTATTTTCCCTTTTTTCTTTGCGCTCTTGCAATGGCCTCTTCCTCTGTCTTGTTCACTTTTCTCTTTAAAAGCAGATACATAAAAATGCCCAGCACTAGAACAGCCAGCATGGCAAATTTATACTTGCTATAATATTCCCCCACCATCTGCCAATTCTCCGCAAGCAAGTATCCGGCCCAAACAAGCAGCGCATTCCAGATGGCAATGCCCACGGTAGAGGCCCCAAGAAAGGTGCTGAGATTCTGCTTTGCGAGCCCCGCAATAAAGGAGATATACGTCCGGCATAGCGGTATCACGCGGCAGATTCCTACGGAAAGCGTAGAGTACTTCTCGAATTTTTGTTGCGTCACCTCTAGCCCTCCGGCAATTTTGGGGAACCGGCGCTCTAGCTTTGCCATCAGACGCACTCCGCCCCATCGCGCCAGGCTATAATCGAGCAAACTCCTGCCCAGCCCTGCGACAATACAAACCAGATATACAGATAAAAAGCTAAACCCACCCTGTGCTGCCACAGCGCCAGAGAGAGGTAATACAATCTCACTGGGTACAGGAAAACAGGCATATTCTAAAAATACCGCTAAGAAAATCGCAATGAGCCCATAATTTTGTATCATCTCTACAATAGAGTTTTCTGCCATTAGATCCATCCTTTCACTCAAAACTATGCTATCATGTGTATTCTCTTTTCCCCAAAATTAGACACAAGCCATAAAAGGCGCCGCATATGCGGCGCCTTTTATGATTCTAAAATCTCCTGTATCGCTTCTTCCGGGATTTGCGGAAAGGGCAAAAACTTCGATGGCGGACACTCGTGCCCGCCTATCATTTTTTCATAAAGCAGCACGTCATGCCACGCTCCTGCTTTAAAACCTGTTTTGGTATAGCGCCCCGAACAGGTAAATCCCATCTTTTCATGCAGCGCCTCGCTCTTTTTCGTTCGGGGAGGCGATAAGCGCATATAGATTCTGCACATTTTGCAGCCGCAGAATCCTCATGAGCGCCTCGTAAAATCTTGTGCCCATCCCTTTTCCCCGGCAGTTCTTATCCAGGTAAACGGAAAGCTCCGCATTCCAGCCGTACGCCGCCCGTTCTTGCGCCCGGTGGGCATAGGCATACCCTTGTACCCTGCCCATCTCGTCCTCACATACAAGATAAGGATATTCCGCCATAATGCTTCTCATGCGCTCCTGAAATTCCTCTAAAGCCGGCACATCATATTCAAACGTGAAGCTGCTCTCCTGCACATATGGCCTATAAATTTCTAAAATACGCAAGGCATCTTCTATTGTGGCTTTGCGTATCTTCAACGATTCTTCCCCCTGCCCGTCACAGGAATACAGTCTACCACCTCATCCCCCGCGCCAAATAAAGGAAATCGTAGAGATTGATGGTCGTGCAGCAATGCCCCGGGTAAATGCAACTTGGTCGCCCACTTGCAGGGGCGAATGCTCATCGAAAATCGCGCAATGTTCTTCGTGCAGCTTGATTTCCGCCTGCGGATCGTCCACCGGATAGGAGGCGTCTGATCTACCCCAAAAGCTCTTCACGCCTGCATCTACGATAACCGTCTTGGGGTTCTTGCTCACAACCGTCGCCAAAACAGAAAGAGCGGGCTTGAAAGGCAAGGAAAACCGGCCGTAAGAGGTATCCGAGAAAGATAGCTGCCCGCCTGAATTTCCCGTATAGACGCCGTGCTCGGCCTTCATCTGCACGGTCCCTGTGCTGCCGCCGCTGATTTCCCGCACAGCAATGCCCCGCTGCTCCACATACGCTTTGAGTTCCCGCATCGTCTGCTCAGTCTTTTCCACTCCCGGCACTCGAATCTCGAGGTCTTTGTGGGAAAGCTGGCCGGCGTAGGCCTGAATGCCGTCAAACGTCACATTTTTTGCACTCTGTAATGTGTTTCGCCACCTGGTAAAATTCTTCAAAAGTATATACACCGCAGCGATTCATACCTACGTCATATTCCACATAACAATGCACAACGCTGCCCCTAAGCTGTGCGGCAGCCGAAATCGCATCGACATTCTCTTTGCTATCGACACAAACCGTCAGATGGCATCTCTTTGCCAGCTCTGCCAGCCGAAAAATTTTAGATGGCTGCACCACCTGGTTTGCGATGAGCACATCCGAAATGCCCGCTTCAATCAGCCCCTCTGCCTCAGATATCTTTGCGCAGGTAATCCCTTTTGCCCCGGCGGCCATCTGCATCTTGGCAATTGCCGCGCACTTGTGAGACTTATAGTGCGGCCGGAGCTTTGCCGGCGAATGCTTCATAATTTCGCTCATACAGGCGATGTTCTGTTCCAGTCTGTCCAAGTTTGCCACTAACGCTGGCGTCTCCAAATCCCATACCTTCATTTCAATGCCCCTCTTTATAAAACGAATTTCTGCGCGGCTTGCCGCGTTTCTCATACTTTTTGTTCGATGGTATATGCCCGAAATGCTACTTTTGGCCGCGCAGCAAATTCCGCCGCCGTCAAGTTATAATAACATACCATGCGCTTTTGGTTGATGAGCGGAAAGGATTCTACCCGGCGAAACATGGGCTGCATTCCGCATTTTTCAATCACCCGGCGCGACTTCTGGTTGCCCTCAAAATGGCCGCACCAAATCATATCCAACCCCATCCTATAAAATCCATACTCCATCACTTTTAGTGCCGCTTCAGGCATCAAGCCTCTGCCCCAGTATTCGGGGTTTAAAACATATCCCATTTCGCGGGAAATTAAGTGATCGTATGCAAGGCTTACCGAGCGATCATGAAGCCCAATGCTGCCGATAACCTTCGTATTTTCTTTCAGCTCCAATGCAAAAAATCAGGTCGCGCTGCTCCTGCATAAAGCTTCGGGCAATCTCACGGCTTTCTTCCTCTGATTGATGCACCGGCCAGCCTGCCTGCGGGCCTACCAGAGGATTCTTTGCATATGCATATAAATCTAAAAATCCTCTTCCCGCCAGGGGAGGAGCAGCAGCCTTTGCGTTTCTAACTGCATCGCCTTTACCTCAAAAATTCTAATATCCTACGATATTCCCTTACCAGCCGCTCTATGCTCATTGCACAGTTTGCCGGGCTGGGGAAGGGAGCACAATGATTGGCCTACCTGTTTTTTGTTCACAGTATTTACGGTACAGCGCTCCTGCCTTTTGCCCTGTGGCAAAAATAGCCCGAATCTCCGCCGCCCCCAAAATCCCGGCAAGGTCGTTGGCCACGGGATGCGCAATGCTTGCATCGGATGCCCCTGTTATCTCGCATGCCGCCAAGACATCGTATAGCGCAATGCCCTGCTTCAGCAAAAACGCACGCTTTGCTCGTTTTCTTGCGGAGTACCATCGCCCAGAACTTCTGCCATCACGCGCCAAAACCGATTTTGCGGATGCCCATAATAAAACCCGTTCTCTCTGGATTTCGGCGAAGGCATTGTGCCCAGTATGAGCACTTTGCTATGCTCATCGAACACCGGTTCAAAAGGATTTTCAATCGCCGCCATGCCCTACTCCCGTACCAAATCCGCAAAATCGCTCTGTGTCATAACCGCCAAATCCTGTGGCGCCAACTCAACCTGCTCGCCGATTTTCCCCGCGCTCACCACGACAGTAGAAAGGCCCTTTGCGTCCTCGTGCAACACAGTCGAAAAACGCTTTTCATGCCAATTGGGGAACACCCCCGCGCACATATCCTGTCAGCGCCAAAATCTCTGCCACATGCACCATCGCAACCGCCTTTTCCCCGACGGCTTTTGCTGCTTTTTTAAATCCAGCTCCGCCGCCACAGGGATGACAAACACATAGTGCCCACCTTTTGCTCCCCGCCGTCACCAGCGTTTTATATACACAATCCACATCTTTTCCAATCAACCCGGCCACAGTAACGCCGTCCACCGCTGCGCCGTCATGCGGGTATTGATGCGCTATGTAGGGAATCTTTTTTTTGTTCCAGTGCGCGCATCACGTTTGTTTTATTCTCTTTCTTTGCCATCTGTACCCTTCTTCGGGAAAAACTCCTGATAGCGCTGTAGGGCGTGCCGGATAATCTCTACCGCTTCCGTTCGGCCCATCACTGGATCCACCGCGGTCTGCTTATGTTCTAGCTGCTTGTAGACGGTAAAAAAATGTTCCATTTCATTAAATACGTGCTGCGGAAGTTCATCAATGGATTGGTTCGCCCCATATGTTGGATCAGAAAACGGAATAGCGATAATTTTCTCGTCATCTTTCCCGTTATCCACCATTTTGATTACCCCTATTGGGTAACACTGCACCAACGTCATGGGAATAATCGGTTCGCTGCACAAAACAAGAACATCCAACGGGTCGTTATCATCCCCGTAAGTAAGGGGAATAAAACCATAGTTCTGGGGATAGTGCGTTGAAGTATGCAGCACCCTGTCCAACCGCAATAGCCCTGTATTTTTATCTAGTTCGTATTTATTCTTGCTCCCTTTAGAAATCTCAATAACCGCCGTAAAACTTTCCGGCCTCACCGCATCGCTGGAAATATCATGCCAAATATTCATAAGCGCGCTCCTTTAGTGATCGATATCCATCACAAATTCCGTTTTCATAAATTCGTCTCGCTCTGTATTGATAGCAATGGCTGTCAGCAGCCCATCCTTCTTTTTTTATCATTGATTAAAATACGCTCACCCTGCCCTGCATTAAAGATGATGTAATCATAGCGCACTTTGTGTTCCTGCAAGAACCGCAGGGTGTGCGGCTTCTCATATTCTGTGCGCGCCGTTAAAAAGACAATCATATCTTCCTTGCCGATATGATCCAAAATTCTTTGGCGCCCGGCAAAAAATATCCCGCCCATCTTTAAACGGCCCATCGTGTTTTACAATTGTCCCATCCAAATCCAAAATCCAGGTTTTGGGCATTTTGGACATATGGATAATCTGTCTTTCCATGCTACCTCTTCATCATCTTTTTGCCAAAGTGTCTGGCACGTTTATTGTAGCACAGAGCCGCTATCTCTTCAACGAATGCCTCACTTATTTTCCCCTGCTCCAAACAGAAATTTGCGCGATATCTTTCGGCGTTGTCCGGCAACATCCGCCGATGAGCCGAGCCCCTGCGGCATACCATGTTTTCGCCCAATGAGCATAATCGCATACCCCCGTGGTGCCATGCCAGCTCTTCTCTACAGCGTTATACTGTTCTCCGCTATTTGGGTATACCACCACCGGTTTATTCGTAACACTTCGTATTTCACGAATCAGACCTTCCACATATTCTGGCGCCGTGCAGTTTACGCCTATCGCGCTTATGCACTCTGCCGCTTCAAGCTGTGCCGCACACTCCGCAATCGGCGTTCCTTCGCAAATCTCCTTCTCGTTCTTGCAGCTAAAACAAATCCATCCGTTCGCACCAGGGATTTCCTGCATGCAACGCGCCAACGCTTTTGCTTCTGCGAGGGAAGGGATGGTCTCGCAGGCAAAAACCTCTGCCCCTGCTTCCCAAAGAATGTGCATGCGCTCCTGTGAAATAAAAAGAGCGCTTCCTCCGAAAGCCCATAGTTTCCACGATATTCCGAGCCGTCTGCCAGATACGCGCCGTATGGCCCCACCGAAGCGGCCAGAATTGGGTATGCTCTTTGGGATAGCCTTCCTTTTTCTTGCCAGAATCGCTCCCGGGCTTTTGCTAAAATTCGTACCGACTGTTTGATGAGCTCTTCCGCTTGCTGCTCTGTATACCCTTTCGCAAGAAAAACCTGGAATCGTCGCCTGATAACTCGCCGATATACCGATATCTGCACCGGCGCAGAAATAATCATAGTGCACCGCTTGGATCTCCTCGGGCTTTTCCGCCAGTATCTTGGCAGACCAAAGCGCGTCGTTGATCGACAACCCACGATTTTCCAATTCTGTTGCCAGCGCCCCATCCAGCACTATAATTTCCTGCTGCCCCAGCAACTCATTTAACCGATTTTCCACCTTCTGCCTCCTAGAATCCTCGCGCTTTGCACATCTCATCAATCTGCCGCCATCCCATTCCCTTCATGAGATTTGCAGCCTCGACTGGACTCTTACCCTCTTTTAAAATACTATGAACTCCTAACCGCTTGATGCGCTTTCCAAGCTTAGTATTTTTCTTGTTCTCCTCGGCCAGCATCCCTGCATAAAGCGTGCTAAAAAGAATATCCACTTTAGCTTATCTGCCTCGTACTGCCGTTCCGCCAGCCTGGTAATAGCAAGCAAAACTTTTCCATCTAGCGACTTTTCTGTGTTTTCATAAACCTTGAGGAAATCCGCATAGAGCATATCCTCCCCATATTTTTTTGCAAGCTGCAACATTTCCCCAAAATACTCTTCATCTCTTGGCGGCTTTCTCCCCATTCCCGGCCGGGAAAGATAGACGCACCACGCATCGAAACTGCCAAGATCGTATTCTAAAAAAGAACCGTCTGAAAAGGTTTTGATTCGTAAACCCATTTTTCCCTCCGCAAAATTTATATTAAGGTCAATATTTTAGGGATTGCCACAGTATTCCTCTATTGCATGAACACTGTGGCAATCCCTATTTATTAGCAGATATATAAATTTCTCATGCTCCTATCCAATAAGCGTTGCCAATAATGGTCTGTAAAGAATGACTCCCATCAGCAAAACATATAACAATACCAAAATAATTAGTACTTTGTCAGAAAACAGCACCGTAATGGGATCTCCGTCACTCTTATTGTGATTACGCTCTATAATCAGGCTATATTTCATGCAGATAACCAAAACAATTGGTATCGTCCAAATCAGAGTATTGCCCCCACCCGTTCCATTGTCGAGGCATCTACTGTCCATAAGGAGTAAAAAACAAGGCCTAATATTAAGCATACATTCATGTTTTTATCCAAGAATTCATAGCTATATTTTTCTAGCACATCTCTAGTTGTGGCTTCTCCTACCATTGACGTATATTCTCCACGACGCTTTCCCAGGCCAAGATAGAATGAAAGCGTAATGACCGTCAAGTATAGCCACTGAGACAACGTGACATCGATGATAACCCCGCCATATAACACACGCAGCAAGAACCCAGAGGCCAAGATCACAATATCAACAATTGCTTGCTTCTTTAATCCCAAGCTATAAGCAAAGTTTAGCGCAAAATATAGCAAAATATAAGCTGCGGGCAGCCAGTTAAATCCCCCTGCGAGCAGATGAAAGCCAATGGCGAATAGAGATACTACAACCGCCAATACTGCGGCTGCTTGAGGTGCAATCCTCCCCGAAGCAATTGGCCGATTACACTTTGTTGGGTGCTGCCGATCCTTCTCAACGTCACGAATATCATTGAGAATATAGACAATCGAAGAAACCATGCTAAAAGCTAAAAAAACCGCAGAAAGCCGTTAACAATTTGTCTATTTGAAATACATCTCCGCTAAAAAACAGAGGGAGTAACACCAGCACATTTTTGGTATAGTGTTTCGGCCGCATCAGTTTAATATATTCCTTCATCCAATCACTTCCTTTTAAAAACAAAGACTTTGTTAATTCCATAGGTCGCCAAAATCAGTACTACTGATAACCCAATACGACTTAGATACACCGGCCATCCCCACAAGGTAACCATTACAAAGAAAAGCCCATTATCTACTCCAAGAGAAATGAACCGCATAATAGCAAATTTACTAAACTGGAAAAAATATTGCTTGAGCTCTGCTCTGCCACACGTTCAAATACAAACCTTTGGTTTACAACAAAATTAACTACTACGGCAATAACATAGGAAACCGTGTTTGCCCAAATGTAGTGCATGCCCAATTCCTTTAGCAAGGCAAATAAAAGAAGGTTGAGGGCAGTTGTAATTACTCCAAAAATCCATATTTAATTAACTCGGCAAACTTATTCCATAGCTGTTTCCATTTAGCCTTCATTTTTGTTTCCTGTCGCTAGTTTTATTACTTCATCGAAACACGCTTCATAATCGAGCGCACAACGATCAGTGCTATATAAACTGTGCACTGTTTGCCGATCCTTAACAAACTTTTCATGTTCTTCCAATACCTGAAGAATGCATCGCGCCAGATCTTTGGGATCGCCCTTCTTATGAACCAACCCCATGCCCGTATTCTCCACAATTGTGCGTACGCCATATAAATCAGACGCAACAACAGGAACACCGCAATACATCGCTTCAACTTGAACCATGCCAAACGCCTCTAGCGGATTGATGCTGGGAAGAACAAAACATCTAGACACGAATAAAATGCCGCCATATCCTCCTCGGAAATTTTACCCAAAAAATGTACATTCGTCAGCCCTTCCTGCCCAATGTATTGCTGCAGCGCAGGATAAATGCTGCCGCCAGCCACATTTTGATAATCACCACCAATAAGAAGACGTATATCCGAGCGTTGTTCGCGTATGATGCGATACGCCTGGAGCAGCACATCTATCCCTTTTTCCATTACAATCCGGCCGCAAAAACCGATTGTCTGAATTCCTTCCGGCTTTTCTACCTTTACAGGAATGTACTCTTTAATCGGCGTCCGCACTTCTACCAGTTTTTGGGGATACTTACTTGCTAGCTTAGAATGGCTTGCGTAATCGATAGAGGTCACCAAAATTTTAGCCGAATTCTTTAACCCCAACGGTTCATGAAACACATGGTTCCTTTGATAATTCTATTAAAAAAAGCCCTTATCCAAGTCAATATCACACTGATAGGTCGTGCATAATTTTCGTTTATCTACAAATGCACTAATAACCCCAGACTCCAGCATAGGTAAGTGCATATTGACAACATCTGCTTGCTTCGCCATTTTGACCGCCCGAATAATAAATGCAGGGCTAACCGTACCTTTTTACTAATTTTAAACCAGATTGGCGCACGGACCACACGCACTCCATGAAGCATCTCTTCTGCCGCAAGATGATCATGGTTTGAACAGAGCACGGTCACTTCATGGCCTTCCTGCACATAGCGCTCAGCCAAAAGCCGCGCTACTTCTGAAAGCCCACTAATATAGGGATAATAGTAGTTCAGCACCATTAAAATCTTCTTTTTCATTTTGCCGTTCCTCCTACTATTTGCTGGGTACAAGCTTTGCCTCTAATTGACGGAAATTAAAGCCAAATTGCCTTCCATCCCCGCCTCCAGCCGGTGTCAGGGGCTCTATTGTCTCTACTATAATTTTAACTCTCTCCTGCCTTCACTTCCGCAATATATCCTGAGAGCATATTCTGGTGCTCTGTATCCCCATTAGCCAATACAGTTCCATCTTCTAACTTTACTAAAATGGTTTTGTACTCCCCGGCAGGTAATGCCATAAACGAGAAGTCCAGCGCTGCATCTTCTCCGCTATTATTGCAGAAGACAATCTCGCTTTTTTGACTGCTTGTCCACCGCATCGTCCCACCCTCTCGTCTTTCCGCCGCATAAAAACCATCACCCATCACAATACCGAGCGGCTTTACCTCGTCAGCGCGATCGACAATAATAAATAGGTCGTTGCTCCATATCGCCTCCGGTACGTTTTCATACACATCATAAATGTCTTGCGAATACACATCTTGACGGAGAACATAATCCGCCTTCAACTCGCCTTCGGGTTTTTGAAAAAATTGAAATAAGATTCTTGCGTTACTACAACCGGATAGTCTTTGAGTGCATATACTCCACGATGAAGATCATTTGGGCCACCAACTATATTATATACCGTTCCTTGAGGCATCTGTTCCGCCTGTTCCGCAATTCAAAAATAGAGTCGTCGTAATAGTTATAGACATGAGGTGGCTGTATTTTCACAGTGCTCCAGATATTTGCTGCTGCTAGAATAACTGCTATGCTAACAATACCAAACATCCCACACTTTCGTGCCCATTCTTTTTTTAACAACAATACAGCGCTAACACAAAAGTAGAATCCTATCATCCAAATAACGGGGAGTACTGAAAAATATGCTTATACTCACCATAGGCAAATTGGCTGGCACGAAAATAAAACTCATAACCGGCAAAGAAAACCAGCACACCAAGCAGGCTCCAATCTATCGCATTGCGTCTCTTCATCATCACCGTTATAATAGCAATTGCCACTGCGAGGACAATCAGCACCGCCAGAATCTGTCCAAACATACCGCTGGGATTCAGAGCGCAATGCCAGCCCCAGAAGGTTCTTAGGCATTAGAGAAAGTGGAATCATCTGACCGTGATAGGGATCCAGATTTTCTGGAGTGGCTAGATTTCCAACTAACATCAAATTAAATTTTACCGCTTTATATAAGCCAAGAGGACAGAGAATAAAAGATAAAAAACCTGCCTTAATCGTATCCATAGCATGCGACCATCTCTCTTGACGCTTCTGCTTGGAAAAAGCACCATCGCAATTCCAATGATTATAAAAATCATTAAAATATGAAACGCAAACTCTGCGTAGACCGTTATTGTTCCAATAATAAACAACGCTGTAAGGAAAATATCTCCTTTGCTTTTGCTTGGTATTGTCGCAATAAAAACCCGGTCATTCCTGCCATACAGCCCACGCCAAAAATTTGCGGCACATATTGCATCATCTGTAGCTGAGCCCAATCAAAACAGCAGCCCAGCAACAAAACCATACCCAGGCTATAAAATTGGGGAAGTTTACAGCAATCCCATAAAACAAAGATAATCATGGCAATTGCCGAAAGATTTAGTGCAATTCCCATTGAAAAGTAAACTTGATGCGGTTCCAGGAAAACAGACTGGAAATCATGCTTCCTAATACATCTGTCCCAATTCTGGTAGTCTTTAGCATATAGTCCGCTGCACCATAGTAAGGCAGTGCATTACTGAATTGCGGCGTTGCCCAGATATTATGCTCCTTCATCCAATCAATACTACTTAAATAGTAAATAATATCATTATTACTCGATTGAATGCTCACAAGCCCGCTCCGCGTTAGTACCGGATAGGCTAGAACCACTCCGGCAACCAACAGCAATAGCCAGGGCCAAGGTTTCCAAAATGTAGTCTTTAATAACTGCCCTAACTTTCTGCGTTGCCAAACCGCCCCCAAGAGCAGCAATGCCACTACCAACCATACAGAATATTTTACTGGAGATACTAAAAGAAGTGTTTCACAGATGCAAGTAAAAATATAGCTCCAATTAACGGCAACGCCAAGGAGAACGACTGCCTTTTGAGTCGTTTCTTCGGGAACACGTAAGGCGCAGACCAGAATGCCGCCCGTAACAACGAATAAGAGAAAAGCAATATCCCAAAAGCCAATGTGAGCATTGAGTATTTCCTCCTGCAAAATTTCTTTTCGTACAAAACTATTCTATACTATACCATATTCCTTGTAGAAAGGACAAGCACCAAAGGACAAACTTCGACTTTCCTTCTTCTAATAGGTTTCGAGCTTTTAAGACATTGCGCATTTTCTAGTTTATCACAAAATAACTCTATCCGTCTTTTTTGGAACGGCACAGCAATACTGCCGTCTCCACGTGGAACGATAGCATCAGTTTGATGTCGGGTATGTGTTTTGATGATTTTCCGTACAAGGAAACAAGTCAATAATGGTTTTGTGGTGCACTATGCGTACGCGGAAACATGTCAACAGCATATTAATGGCTCATTGCGTTCTTGGGAACAAGTCAAGAGTAGCGGTTTAAGTCTCGCCGTCTCCAGTGTGTTTCCTGCACTACTTTGATACAATGCACCATTTTCTTCTGTCGGCGAGCTTTCGTTAACGAGCAGGGTATCGTTAACGAGCACGTAGGATGAAAGAGCTGTCGTATCAGAGCACTCCATGTCTGTCCGAAAATTTTAGTTTTTTTCCCATGTTGAGTAAATCACATTACGACGTTTAAAGGCTTCATAGCCACCTTCCATAATGTCAACAATTTGTTGATGAGTTTCTTTAGAGTCAATCGCCTTCAATCCATTCCTCTGGATTAAAGACAATGGATCGTCTTCCCTCAAAACCAGCGCATGGTCAAAGTTTTTCAGAACGTCCCATGCGGTTTTCTGAATTTCATTACATGGGAATACCATATTGACTCCCGTGTTGACAGTATCTTCAACTTCAATCGTCAGTACTCCCGTATGCCCATGCAAATACTGAGCTTCGCCCTTGAACCCATAAAAGCGGTGTGCATATTGCAGGTCTAATGTTGTAATGCTTCTCATAATTATTCTCCTCATATTTATATTTACGGGTGGTTTTGCTCCCGTATGCGCCTATAGTTAAGCTTGCCGAATTGCCTGTGATCGCTTTTTTTTTGTGTTATTGAATTCGCTTAGTTATAAAGCTCAGAAAAGCATTCGCTTGTTTTTCAAAGTATGGATAGCTTGCTTTAAGTGTCAGCTTGCCATCGCTGTCAAGTTGTTGCATAGCGTTAGAATAGTGAGACGAGGTACGTTCATAACATCCATGTTCAAAAAACTGATGAGTGTAACAAGATGGTCCTGGGCCATGCTTGTCCCGGTCATTGCAGGAGAAATCCCGCTTATGGCGGTAGGTTTTCCTGCAAGAACCTGCGGCTCTTGATCGCTGATCGGGCGGGATAGCCAGTCGATGAGGTTCTTCAAAACGCCCGGGAAAAAGTGATTATATTCCGGCGTGAAAAACCATATCCCATCTGCGGACTTCACTGCATCACGAACGCGTTTTACAGCTTCAGGTGCGGGGTATTCAATGTCCTGATTCATTAATGGTACGTCCTGATATTCAAGCAGTTCAAAATCAGCCCGATCCCCAATGAGTGCTTTTGCTGCTAATGCCAATTGTCGGTTATATGATTCTTTTCGCATAGAACCAACAATGGCTACTATCTTTATTTTTTCAATATGATGTGCTCCCTCTGTATCGTATCCTCAATAAGAAATTTTATCTTGTATAAAAGTACCTTTCTTCAAATCATCAAAAGCCTTATTCAATTCTTCTTTAGTGTTCATGACAATAGGACCACCCCAAACTACCGGTTCGTCCAGCCGTTTTGAACTTATGAATAAAACTTGGGCTTTTTTCATCTGTAGCCTTTATTTCTACTTGGTCACCGGAGGTAAGTTTTACCGCCGTCTTTTCCCTTACCAGATCACCTCCGATATATGCGTCCCCTAAAAAGGGTAAACACCATTACAGAGCGCACATTTTCTGTACTCAAAACAATTGATGCATTTGGGTTGATGTGTAAATCGTAATAATTAAGGGGAAGATAATTGCTCATATATCCTTTTCTTCCCTCAAATTCGCCCGCCAACAGTCTTAGTTTACCCCAATTAAACTCTATTTCCTCAATTTCTGAGTTTTTGATGCTGTGATAAGCTGGCGGAGCCATTTTATCCTTTGCGGGAAGATTCAGCCAAAGCTGTACCCCAAGCATCCGCTCGGCAGCTGGCAATTTTTCTTCATGCATAATACCGGAACCGGCTGTCATCCATTGAACTTCTCCATCACCAATCGTATCCTCATTCCCTAAGCTGTCCTTATGAGTCATAAATCCACGATACACATAACTGATTGTCTCGATACCTCTGTGTGGATGCATGGGAAATCCCGCTGTGTAATCATCCGGATTTGTGCTATCAAAGGAATCGAGCATTAAAATCGGATCATATTCCTGTACAGTTCCGTTTCCCAAAACCCTGACCAAACTAACTCCGGCTCCGTCCTTCGTTCTATAACCTCTAACCTGTTGACTAATTTTTCTTTCCATATACCGTGTCTCCTTGCTTTAATATATTTGAAGCATTCCCGCTTGCAACGCTTGTATTATTCCCAAAGATAACTTGTCATTGTTAATGACCCCAGTTCACAGGATTTATTATAAACACTGATCTTATCATCTTCATTCGACGCTCGAGTACATATAAAAGAGGATAAAAATGGTCCGGAGTCGGAACTGCCAACTTTGCACTATTACCAATTTCATTGAATTTCAGGATATTATCATTATTCTTATTTAAAATGTTTTCATAAATATATTCATCAAATTCATATGCCCAATCAAAGCCCTCGTTTTCTTTGTTCCAGTCAACCAGTCTTAAATTATGGACAATATTCCCGGTGCCAAACAGAAGAACTCCCTGTTCCCTTAAGGCTCTTAATTCCTTACCAATTTTGTAATGTGCTGTGGGGAGGAGCATCAGCATCTATGCTGATTTGAAATACAGGAATTTCTCTATCCGGATACATGTGAACCAGTACTGACCATGTCCCGTGGTCAATTCCCCAAGAGTTATCATATTCCGTTTTCCTTGAAATCAGCTCCTTAGAGATTTTAGCCATACCGGGTGAACCCGCTGTGTTGTATTTAACTTCATATAATTCCTTAGGAAAACCGTACATGTCATATATAGTTTTGGGGGTTTCCTCGTTCATAATTTTGGTCCCTTTAGTATACCAGTGAGCCGAAACAGACAATATCACCTCAGGTTTTGGTATCCTTTCAGCTATACTTCTCCAGGTTCTTGTATAATTATTATCTTCAATGGCATTCATCGGTGACCCATGTCCTACAAATAAAACCGGCATCTTTGACATAGTCTTACACATTCCTTTCTTTAGATTAATACTGAAACGTAATTTGCTACTAGACAGATTATTTTATTGATTCAAATAGTGACTTAAACTCCTCCTGATGCCGGATGAAAACATCAACAAGCACTGGATCAAAGTGACTTCCTTTACTTGAACTGATAATTTCGATGCTCTTTTCGTGCGAAAAGGCCTCTTTATACACTCGCTTGGGCGGGTGCGTCGTAGACATCAGCAAGCGCCATGATGCGTGCGCACAGGGGTATATTACCCCCTTAAGACCTTTATTATAACCGCTGCCATTCCACTTCTCATGATGGTACAGAGCGATATCCATACCCATTTTGAGAAAATCGTTCTTATCGTATTGCTGTCCGACTTTAGAAAGCGTGTCATACCCTATCTGCACATGGGACTTCATAATTGTAAACTCATCTTCAGTGAGCTTGCCGGGTTTCAGCAAAATACCGTCGGGTATGCCAACTTTCCCGATATCATGAAGCGGACTGGCTTTATATATTGTTTCAATAAATATGTCAGTAATAGCATTTGCATATTCGGTGACAGATCGTGCTTTTTCGGCAAGCAATCGGCAAAAGCTGGCTGTCCGTTCGATATGTGCACCTGTATCGTCATCCCTTGATTCTGATAGTTTAATCAGTGCATAGATAGTCGCCATTTGAGAAGATGAGATTTCTCGAACTTTTTCTTCCACCAGCTGCTCAAGACGTTGACTGTATTTTTCAAGTTCGTCTTCGACCTTTTTCATCTCGGTAATATCTTGAATCGTCCCATAAAAAGAATAGGAATACCTTTAGCGTCTGTCTTGGAATAGAATCTTAAATGCACCCATTTTATTTTCCCGCTTTTCATCAGCAAACGATACCTGGTTGTCCAAGGCTTTTGCGCAACAAACATCTCCTGAAATATCGCGGTCGCTTGCTCCAGATCGTCTGGATGGACAATCGAAAAAACAAATCAGAAGTTGCGGGAGTTGAGCTGTCAATTTCAAGAATGTCATACATCGACTTTGACCAAGTCATGCTACCCGAAGTAGGATTTATATCCCAACGACCCAACAATGCAATTTCCTGCGCTTCAGCAAGCACTTCGCGGCTGTGCGCTAATTCTTTGTTGATCTGCTCAAGGCGCTTTGCTATTGAGGAATGATCCAGAATTAATTTCGTCAGAAGTTCCGTTTGATTATGGTAGTCAATCTCCTTTGCGAAGCTTTCTAACGCATAGGCTTTGAGGTCGGCATTTAAACACAAGCTATTTGATAATATGTCCTGAAGCATTAAATATCGATTGTTCATATGACTTCTCCCGACAACAGACAATCGATACCGACGTTTTCGATTGAGCGTAAGTGCCGAATAATTGTTTTTACATCCTCTTTTGTTGAGATAACGCTGCCATGCTGAGAGGCTATTCTTTCAATATCCAGTTTTTCGATAGTATTTAGGGCGTTTGACAGCGCACTGTTTGATGTCATGATAATCTGATGGAACTTCACGATTCCTTTGACAGGGCATTTAGTTAAATTCGAGGAACACTTTTTCAGATCGGCATTCACTGCAAGCCTCGCCCAATTCAAGCATCAATGTCCATCGGGCATCAAAGCTGCCGAACAAATCACTTGAGAACAGTGTTTTTGTTTGCGTATCATATGTAACAAAGCTACCCGGGTGATGGCAATAGGGGTTGCATAAAATTCCAGCCGCCTGCCTGTAGAGAATTCATAATGATTGCCCAATTCGCGAAAATCGAGTTTCTCGGTTTTAGCTGAATAATAATGAATGAAGACGTTGTTCTCTGAATGGGAGATGATTCTTAGCGCATCATTATTTATGATTGCCTCTAGCTGAGGTAAGCTCCCACAAAGATCTGGGTCATAGTGTTGGTAAATCAATCTCGTAATCTGGGAAGGTTCTATTCCCGTTCTTAAAATTTTCAGCATGACAGTGCTGAAATCATCACGGTTCCCACCGTCAATTAAAGCAGCTTCATCTCCCTCAATAATTAGATAGGGATTGCAGTGAAGACCTCTGTTTTCATCAGAGTAACCGACCCAGTAAACACCCTCGGCAATATCTACCGGTTCTTTTTCTAAAGATTCCATTTTAATTTTCACGGTTTATTCCTCCTTGTTGGCAATATAACTTTTTCATATCTTCTATAACTAAAGCATCAACCTGACCACACAACCTCAACTTTTTCAAAAAACATCTAAATCGACCACTCGCGAACCCATGTTATCCAAACTGACCACTCGTCAAACACCGACATCTAAATCGCTCTGTCACGTTCAAAATCATGCCTTTGGACTTGTTCCCACGAACCGATATTTTCACAAATTTTACACATTGTATTTTAACTCTCAAACCTCGAAAAGCCCAATATTACTGGACTTTTGACACACTCACTTCTCAACCCTTGACATCAATACCACCGTCTCAACGTGCGCCGTCTGGGGAAACATATCCACTGGTTGAATAAAGCGCGGCGCAAAACCCCGCTCCCAAACAGCGCTAAATCCCGGGCCAGCGTCGCCGGGTCACAGGAAACATAGACAATCCTTCCGGGCGCGTTCTTTACAATATCGTCTATAACCTTCTTTTCTAACCCCTTGCGCGGCGGATCCACGATGACGACGTCTATTTTTCCTGCCCGCTCCGCCACCTTCTCAAAGCCTGCCGCACAGTCAGCACAGTAAAATTCCGCATTTGTAATGCCATTTTTTCTCCGCGTTGGCCTTTGCGTCCCGCACAGCCTCAGGCACAATTTCTATGCCATAAACCTTGCCTGCAAGCTTGGCCGCACAGAGTGAAATCGTCCCAGCGCCACAGTATAAATCCACCACCACTTCACCGGGCAAAATCCTCGCCAGCCGGAAAACCGTCTGGTATAGAAGCTCTGTCTGTGCATGGTTTACCTGCAAAAACGTATTAAGAGAAATATCAAACTCTAATCCGCTAATTTCCTCCAAGATGCGCTCGGAACCAAATAACACCTTCGTCTCGCTTCCCAAAATCGCGGAGCCGCGCTTTTTGTTCACGTTTTGTACTACAGAAAATACCTCCGGCAGGTTAAGCCGCAGGTTGCGAATGAGTGCCTTTGCATAGGGAATTTCTTCCCCGTTTATCACCAAACCTACCATCATCTCCCCGACATGGCTGTACCTGAGGATAAGGTGCCGAAGCAATCCCCGCCCTGTCCGCTCGTCATAGGCCGAAATCTTGTATTCATTCGCCCAATCCCGCACTAGGGTAATGGCGTCGTTCATCTCTTGGGGCAGCAGCGCGCATTTTTCAATATCGATGAGATTATGGCTCTTCTCTTTGTAGTAACCAATCTCAATGCCGTCTTTTCCCTGGGAAATGGGGCAGAGGCTTTGTTGCGGTAGCCAAAATGCTCCCGGGCAGGCAGCGGAAAATTCAGCACCACATCGTCGGGCATTTTGCAATCTTGCGCATGCAGCTCTCTACCCGACTATTTTTATAATTCAGTTGGCCAATATAGCTGCTGTGCTGTAGCTGGCACCCGCCGCAATCCCCAAAATATGGGCAGGGCGGCAATACACGGTCGGGGCTATCACTGATTCGGCGCACCAGCTCTGCCTCGGCATAGCTCTTTGCTAGCTTTGTGATGCGCGCCTCTCCCGTTTCTCCGGGCAGCAATCCCTCTACAAATACAGCCATGCCTTCCACGCGGCCTACTCCCTTCCCTTCGATGGTTAGGTCCGTCGCCGTTAACTCATAAACTTTATTCTTCTCTATCATAAAAAACCTCGGTTGGTGTCTTTTTATAGTATAGCACGATTTGTCCACTGTCGGCAAAAATGATATAATGGCTTCACAGATAGATTGGAGAAAAAAGATGCAAGCACTCTTAATCGCGCTTTGCGCACTGGTCGCGGTCTGCCTGGCGCTGCTCTTAATCCTGCTGTTGCGCCGGCCGGATACCGCACAGTTTTCGGGAAACTTTCGGAACTGGAAAGCGGAAAGGCCGCCCAGGATGCCGCGCTGCGGAGCGAAATCAACAGCCAGTTTAAAACCCTGAGCCAGATTTCCCTCGCCGCTATTTCCAGCATCGGCAACAATACCGGGCGGGAGCTGGAGGAAATGCGCGCCACGCTGGATCGCCAATTGGCCGCGCTGCGCAATGAAAACAATAAAAGCCTGGAACAGATGCAATCCGCTGTGGATACCAGGCTTTCCGAAACCCTAAAGGCCGGGCTCGACACCTCCTTTCACTCGGTGAGCACTCAGCTCGAGCAGGTGTTTCGCAGCATGGGCGAAATGCGCGCCATGGCCGGCAATATTACAGACCTTCGCAATATTCTCTCCGGCGTCAAAAACCGGGGCACCTGGGGCGAAGTGCAGCTTTCTGCGCTCATAAGCGATATTCTGGCTCCTTCCCAGTATGCGGAGCAGATGACCATCCCGGGCACGCAGGATCGCGTAGATTTTGCCATCAAGCTGCCGGGCAAGGAAAGCCTGGTCTATCTTCCTATCGACTCCAAATTTCCCATGGATCGCTATTCTTCCGTGCTGCTTTCGGAAGAAAGCGGGGATGCGGCGGATATTGCCGCAGCCAAAATGGCCTGGTGAAAGCTGTGTTGGAAGAGGCGCGCAGCATTCGCAAAAATATGTCGTCCCGCCCTATACCACGGATTTCGCCGTGCTGTTCGTACCCTCTGAGGGGCTCTACGCGACGCTGGCCGCAGAGGATTTGCTCTATACGCTTCAGCGGGATGAGAAAATTCTGCTCTGCGGCCCCTCTACCTTGGCGGCGCTTTTAAATAGCCTGCAAGTGGGTTTCCAGACGCTGGCCATCGAGCGGCAGTCCGGCGAGATATTAAAGTTGCTTTCTGCCGTAAAAAGTCTTTTGCCAGCTTTTCCGCCAACCTGGAGAGCACGCGCAAAGCATTCATGCCGCTGCCAATAATCTGGGCGCGCCGCGGGCAATTCCCGCAGCATCGAACAAAAGCTGCGCTCTGTGGCTGAGGTGGATTTCTACGAAGCTCAGGAAATCCTGGGCGAAGATCTCATAGAAGAGGAAGAAAACGATGAAAATTGAAAGAGGATATCCTCGGGCGACTATTACCAAAAAAGGCGAGGCCAGCTTAAGCTCCGGGCATAGTTGGGTTTACGAGGCCGAAGTGCTCTCCTATCCGAACAGCCGGAGAACGGGAGCCTGGTGGATGTAGTGAGTGAAAAGGGCAAATATTTGGGCACTGGGCTCTATAGCCAGTTCTCCAAAATCCGCATCCGGCTCATCATCTCGCAACGCCAATGATAAGTTTGATGAAGCTTTTTTTGGCGCAGGCGGCTTTCCCATGCTTGGGAATACCGAAAGACAGTGATGCGGGACGATATCTCCTGCTGCCGCGTGAGTTTCGGAGAGGCCGACCACTTCCCCGGCCTCACGGTAGACCTGTTTTCAGACGTTCTCGTCGCTCAAACGCTATCTGTCGGAATGGAGAAACTAAAGCCCCTGCTCTTCCCAATGTTGTTTGATATGCTGCGGGAAGACGGCTTCCCTCTTCGGGGCATCTTTGAGCGCAACGATGTGGCTATCCGGGAGCTGGAGGGTATGGAACAGGGCAAAGGTTGGTTCTTCCTTCCTGGTGCGCCCGATCCCGGCCCCACCCAGACTACCATTGTGGAAAACGATATACGTTATCAAGTGGATTTCGAAAAAGGCCAAAAACCGGCTTTTTCTGGATCAAAAATATAACCGCTTGGCTGTATCTAAGCTCGCCCAGGGCAAGCGCGTGCTGGATTGCTTTACGCATACCGGCTCGTTCGCGCTCAATGCCGCAAAAGGCGGCGCAGAGCATGTCACCGCGGTGGACGTCAGCGCTTCGGCTATCGAGATGGCGCAAAAGAACGCGGAGCAAAACGGCCTCGCAGCCAGAATGGATTTTATCACCGAGAATGTGTTCGATTTGCTGCCTCGCCTGGAGGCCGAGCGCGCCAAGTACGATTTTATCATCCTCGATCCTCCGGCCTTTACCAAAAGCCGCAAAACCATGTTAAACGCCATGGGCGGCTACCGTGCAATCAACGCCCGGGCCATGCGCATCCTGCCTCGGGGCGGCTATTTGGCCACCTGCTCGTGCTCGCATTTTGCCTCGGAGGAGATGTTCCAAAAATGCTGCGGCATGCGGCAGAGGATGCCGGCGTTTCTCTCCGACAAATTGAGATGCGCCAGCAGGGGCCGGATCATCCCATCCTCTGGGGCATGGAAGAGACCAACTACCTCAAGTTCTATCTATTTCAAGTCTGCTAATGCATACTCATGCTAAAGTTGCGAGTTCTAGCGACAATACAATATTATTAAAAAGGAGATAACTATGCCGTTTCAGTTCCCCACCTACACTCCACCAGATTTTACCCTGGCCCCATTTTCGGAGGCTCCAGACGCCGCGCTCTCGCCTGCCCCCATGGATAAGGTTGCCTCGGAAAACTACCATGCCAACAGCATTTATCCCGAGTATTTTAAGATTGAGGCCGGTGGCTTCTGGCCGAGGAGAGCCGGATGGATTGTGTTTCCGTCTACCGGGAAAACGGGCGTATCGATGCAGTGGAGTTCCGCAACCTGAAAAAGGGCGATCTTGTGGTGCTGGGCCGCACCGAAGATGCTTCCGAAGGCATCTTCGTACATGCAGACGGCTTTCACCAGGAGAGCTCCCTATGCGAAACCTTCTCCTTTCGGCAGGGACGTTCCCGAGAGACCGCCTATTCCAAAGATTACGACGAACTATACGAGTTGCTGCGCAGTGAGCGCGAACACGGCAATATTTTATGGGTCATGGGCCCGGCTTGTTCCTTCGATGCGGACTCCCGCAGTTCCTTCGCTTCTCTCATCCGCCTGGGGTATGTGCAGGGTCTGATGGCGGGTAACGCCCTGGCTACGCACGACCTGGAGGCCAGCTATTTAAAGACAGCTTTAGGCCAGAATATCTATACGCAAAACCGCACTTTAACGGCCATTATAACCATATTGACACCATCAATAAAGTTCGCTCCTGCGGCTCAATTAAGACCTTTCTCGAACAAGGATACGCCACAGATGGCATTCTCTTTGAGTGCATCCAAAACGACATTCCCTACGTGCTGGCCGGTTCCATTCGGGATGACGGCCCTCTGCCTGAAGTGTATGCAGATGCATACGCCGCTCAAGATGCGATGCGAAATCTAGTGCGCCAGGCTACGACGGTCATCTGCATGGCCTCTACATTACATACCGTGGCGACAGGTAATATGACTCCCTCCTTTCGGGTGCGGGATGGCAAAGTGCGCCCCTGTTATTTTTATTCGGTTGATATCTCAGAGTTTGCCGTCAACAAGCTGCGAGATCGCGGCAGTCTTTCGGTTAAAACCATCGTCACCAATGTGCAGGATTTTATCGTGCATGTCCATCGCGCATTGGCAGAATAACAAAAGGCGGTATAAAAAAGCTGTGGATAAATCCACAGCTTTTTTATTTGTTTTCTTATACGCCCTTCGCAGCCTTGCGGATGATCTCCGCCTTGCGGAAAGTTCTGGCAGCTTCATAGCCGTTAAGCGGCAGAAGCTTCTCGTGAATGGCATCCACAATATCGCTGGCGCCCACGAAGAAGTACTTGTCGTACTCCGCAGAAGGCGTAATCCAGTTCTTGCAGCCCAGCACGAACGGGGCAGCGTCCAGATAGTCGAAGCACAGCTGGGAAAGGTTGGTAGCGATATCGTGCATGATGCTGCCTCTCTCGCAAGCCTCGCCCACCAGGATGACGCGGCCAGTCTTTTCAACAGACTTCGCAACCATCTCATAGTTGAAGGGAACAACGCTTCTCATATCGATAACTTCTGCGGAAACGCCATGCTGTGCCAGCGTATCTGCTGCCTCCAGCGCGTTATACAGAACCGGCCCAAGGGTCAGAATCGTGACATCGTCGCCCGCTCTTCTCACCACCGGCTCGCCGAACGGAACTTCATAGTAGCCTTCCGGCACGCCCTCTTTGACGAATTTCTCGGGCATATCGTAAATCTTCTCGCTCTCGAAGAACACCACCGGGTCCGTCCCGGCAAGAGCGGTATTCATCATGCCCTTCGCGTCATAAGGCGTGACGGGATAGACAACCTTCAGGCCAGGAACCTGCGCGCACATTGCCGTCCAGTCCTGAGAGTGCTGAGCGCCATACTTGGAGCCCACGGAGATGCGCAGCACAACCGGCATCTTGAGAAGGCCGCCGGACATCGCCTGCCACTTGGCCAGCTGGTTGAATACTTCGTCGCCGCAACGGCCCAGGAAGTCTCCGTACATCAGCTCGACAATGGCGCGGCCGCCGCACATACCGTAGCCAACTGCCGTGCCCACAATAGCGGATTCGGAAATCGGCGAGTTGAACAGTCTGTGGCGCGGAACAGAATCCACCATGTTTCTGGTGACAGCAAATGCGCCGCCCCAGTATGCTACATCCTCACCGTACATCACCAGCGTCGGATCCGTGTAGAACTTATCGAACATCGCCTCAAACAGACCATCGCGGATGCTGTAGGTCTTAATCTTGGGGATTTCCTTGCCATTCTCGTCGTAAGCGTATCTCGCCTTCTTGGCAATCTGCTTCACGCGGTCATTGTCTTCCTTCGCAGTGAGCATCTCAGCGGGGCGGTCTTCCATCTTCTCCACATACTGGTTGGAGAACATGAGATCCTCAATGAACTCGGGCTCTTTATCCAGGTCATAATAAGGGGTCTCTTCCTTATCAGCCGCCAGCTTGAACGCATTCTCGTTCCTCGCGATAATTTTCTTCTCAAGCTCAGCAATCTCTTCCGCCGTGCAAACGCCAGCATCTACCAGGCTCTTCGCAAACGCGGGAATCGCATCCTGTGCCTCCCAAGCCGCGATCTCCTCGGTGCTGCGGTATGCATTGACATCGGAAGGAGAGTGGCCGCTAAAGCGATAGGTGACGATATCCAGCATGACCGGGCCGTCTTCCTTGGCCAGGGGCAGCTTTCTTCTATATGCGTCGATGACAGCCATGACGTTGAAGCCGTCTACACGCTCTACGTGCAGCTGCGTCGGGGAAACGCCGGCAGCGAAGCGGGCAATCATGTTGTAGCCCATGGTCTCGCCGGTGGTCTTGCCGCCCATGCCGTAGGAGTTGGTGGAGAAGTTGAAGATAACCGGCAGGCCTCCCTTGTTATAGGGCTCTTCCCAAAGCTGGCGATACTGATCCATTGCTGCGAAGTTCATACCTTCCCAGACAGGGCCGCAGCCCAGCGAACCGTCGCCCAGGTTTGCAATAGCAACGCCAGGCTTCTGGTTGACTTTCTTAAAGAGCGCCGCGCCTGCTGCCACGCAGGAGGAGCCGCCAACAATAGCGTTGTTCGGGTAAATGCCGAAGGGCTGGAATGCAGCGTGCATCGAGCCGCCAAGGCCGCGCAGGAAACCAACTTCCCGAGCAAAAATCTCTGCCATTGCGCCGTAGAGGAAGAAGTTTTTCGCCATCTCCTTCACATCGGGGTTCGCCAGCTTCTCGCTGACTTTCTTGTACAACGCGCCGCCCATGTAGTTCTGCATGATATCCAACAGTTCCGCATCCGAAAGTTTGTGAATCGCGGAGAACGCCTTGGCGATGAGCTCGTGGTGGCTTCTGTGGCTGCCGAAGACAAAGTCGTTGGCGTCCAGATAGTAAGCCTCGCCCACTGCCGCAGCCTCCTGGCCGATGGCAAGGTGAGCCGGGCCCGGATAGGTGTAGTTCACATCCGCGTACATACCCTTCTGCTTGATATCCAGCAGCATGAGCTCGAACGTGCGGATGGAGAACATGTCCTCGTAAATGCGCAGAAAATCCTCTTTTGTGAAGTTAGCCTTTTTCGTCTTCGATGGTCTTGTTATACTGGTTAACGTCGATATCCTCGAAATGGATTTTTCCAGGTGCCCGAAGTTCGTTCGGGTCAGTATACAAACATTTTGGCATTTTATTGTTACCTCTCTTTAAATTATCGCAATTCCGAACGCTCGGAATTATTTCATCTGCATCATGTCAAAGTTCTCAAGGTAGTTCACGAGAGCTTTTAAGAAGCGTGCCGCAGGAGCACCGTCGATGGCTCTGTGGTCGAACGTCAGCGAAAGCCCCATTGCCGGGTAAGTCTCGCCGCTCTTCTTCATGCGATACGTCACACCATCGATGCCAAGAATACCCGTCTGCGGCGGGTTGATGACAGGCGTGAAGCTCTCGATGCCGAAGGAACCGAGATTAGATACCGTGAACGTGCCGCAGTTTAGAAGATCGGGGTTGATGTTGCCCTGCTTTGCAGAGGCGATAACCGTCTTCAGGTTCTGGGAAACTTCCAGCAGGCTCATCTTATCCGCGGCAACAACCGCAGGAACGAGCAGGCCTCTGTCCGTATCTACTGCGCAGCCCACATTCACATCGTCAAACACGCGCAGCGTGTCGTCCAGAAGATGTGCATTGAGCTCGGGGAAACCGGGCAGCACTTTGGAAACCGCATGAATCAGCATATCGTTGAGCGTAATGCCCGCAAATTCGTCAGTGAACGTGCACTCTTTGAACTTCTTGCGCAGCGCCAAAACTGCCGTCGCATCGAAGCTCGTATTGAGCGTAAGCTGAGGAATCGTGGAAAGCGAGGTGGACATCGCCCGGGCGATCACCTTGCGCACATTGCTCTGCTTCTTATCGGTATATCCGCCCGCCTTGGGAGCTTCCGCTGCCGGAGCCGCTGCTGCCACAGGCGCCGCTGTCTTCGCCGCCGTGCCAGCTTCCGCCGCTGCAATGACGTCTCTTGCAATGACTCTGCCCTCGGGGCCAGTGGGCGCAATGCCCGCCGTCTCTACGCCAAGCTGCTTCGCAATTGTCTTTGCTCTCGGGGAAACGGGCGCGCCGTTTGCCTCGGCCTTGGGAGCTGCCGCCGCTGGAGCCGCTGCTGCCGCGGGCGCTGCCTCTGCCGCCGGAGCTTCCGCTGCCACCGCAGGTGCCGCTGCGCCTGCCGGGCGCTCATAGCTCTCACCGGGCTCGCCAATCACGCATACATCTGCCAAGCACTCTACGACATCGCCCTCTTCGTAGAATTGATCCAGAATCGTGCCGGAAACCTCCGCCACTTCGTCAATAGAAGCCTTGTCCGTCTCGTAAGAGAATAACGGCTCGCCTTTCTCCACCGTATCTCCAACTTTCTTATACCATGTCGTCAGGATACAGTCCGTCACTGTAATGCCGACTTTGGGCATGATCACAACGTTTGCCATACAACCTCCTAAAATGCGTCTCGGCGCAAATTTAAAACAATATTAAATGCTATCGCTGCGCACATAAGCGCGCAAAAGCGACGGATCTCTGCCTTTCCCGCCGCAAACAGCATACTTTTGTAACAATTTTATTGTATCGCCTGGCCATAAAAAAGTCAATGTAATGCGGCCTTTTTTCGTTTTTCCCGGCGATTGCCAAATTACCCGGCAGTTATTGACAAACCGGCCCAATTATTCTACCATTGTTGGTGGCCATGTATTTTTGTATCCATTAAGATTTATATAAAGGAGTCTACTATGAACACACGTTATGACGTTGCAGTTTTGGGCGGCGGCCCTGGTGGTTATGAAGCGGCAATTCGCTGCTCTCAGTATGGCCTAAAACGGCTCTCATCGAGGCGCGGGAGCTGGGCGGCACCTGCCTAAACCGCGGCTGCATCCCCACAAAAAAGCGCTGCTGCACAGCGCTGAACTTTATGAGGAAGCCAAAGGCGCGGCAAAATTTGGCGTCTCTATGGGTGAAATTTCTTACGACTATGCGAAAATCGCCGCCAACAAGGATGCGGTCGTCGCGAAGCTGCGCGGCGGCATCGGCGCGCTGGAAGCTGCGCATGGCGTAGAAGTGATCAATGGCTTCGGCAAGCTTACGAGCGCCAACACCATCGATGTAGATGGTACCGTCATCGAGGCAGACAAGATCATCCTCGCTACCGGTTCCGCTCCGGCTCGCCCCCCGATCCCGGGCATTGAAGGTAAAAATGTCGTCACCAGCGATGAGGTTCTTGCCATGACAGAGCTTCCGGAAAGCTTTGTTATCATCGGCGGCGGCGTCATCGGCATGGAGTTCACCACTCTGTTCGCTTCCCTCGGGAAAAAGGTTACGGTAGTCGAGATGATGCCCTCTATCCTGCCGGGCGTCGATGCGGACATCGTAAACTCTATCAAAGCCAGCCTCAAGAGAAAAGGTGTCACCATCATCAATAATGCCAAAGTTACGGGCATCGAAGGTGGCGATAGCGTCAATGTCAACTACGAACTGAACGGCAAAAACGAAGTTGCTACGGGCAGTGTTTGCGTTGTGAGCGTTGGCCGCCGGGCAATGACGGCGGGTATCGGCCTGGAGGAGTTGGGCGTCAAGATGAACCGCGCGTTTGTCGAAGTCGATGCCTGCATGCAGACCAGCGTGAAAAACATTTACGCCATCGGCGATATCACAGGAAAAATTCAGCTGGCGCACGTCGCCACAGCTCAGGGCATGGTCGCCGCTGCAAACTGCGCTGGCAGAACCGCAGTTATGAACTACGATGTCGTTCCGGCTTGCATCTACTCCTCCCCGGAGATCGCCTATATCGGTATGACCGCGGATAAGGCAAAAGAAGCGGGCTACGATGTTGAAATCGGCTCCTTCAACGTCGCCGGCAACGGCAAGGCCATGGTCATGGGTGCGAACAGCGGCGTTGTTAAGCTGGTTGCCCAGAAGACCACAGGCAAAATCCTGGGCGCGCAAATCTTCGCCCCCAGAGCGACCGATATGATCGGCGAAATCGCAGTGCTGATGAAAAAGGGCGGCACCATCGAGGATCTCTCGAACACCATTCACCCGCATCCTACCGTCTGCGAGACGATTATGGAGGCAGCGCACGATGCAGAGGGCCTCTGCTGCAACGCAATGCCCAAGAAAAAGAAATAAGCATACAAAAAAAAGAGCTTCCTTTTGGGAAGCTCTTTTATTTTCCTTTTTTTACGGGCGCAATCCACTGCCGCCTTGCAGTGTAATCGTCTCGCCTGTGATGTAGGAAGCGTCGTCCGAAGCGAGGAATACGCAAACTCTGCCGATATCCTTCTCCGCATCCGCGAAATGCCCCAGCGGCACGCCCTGAATCGTCTGCTCGTACAGTTTCGGATAAGCCTCTCTCCAAGCCTCTAATCCCGGGGTCATCGCCAGCGGGCAAACCACGTTGACATTGATTCCATGCGGGCCCCACTCTGTTGCTGCGACGCGGGAAAGGCCGCGAATGCCCTCTTTTGCCGCCGCATAGGAGGATTGTCCAGCTTTGCCGAATAACCCTGCGCCCGAAGCAAAGTTGATGATGGCGCCTTTGGTCTCTTTGAGGTAAGGGAAGCAGGCTTTCATATAGAAAAACGTCGCATACAGCCCGGAATAGACCGCCAAGTCAAAATCTTCCTTCGTGTGATCTTCTAGCATCGTGCCGGATTTGGAGGTCTGCGCATTGTTGATGAGCACATCAATTTTGCCAAACTTCTTTGCCGCTTCTTCCACTACGTGACGCACCTGCGCTTCGTCCGCGCCGTCAGCGCCCACTGTCAGCACCTGTACGCCGTATTTTTCTTCCAGCTCTTTTTTGCACCTTCCAACGTCGCCACTGTGCGGCCGGTCAGCACAAGGTTCGCGCCTTCTTTTGCAAATGCGGTGGAAAGGCCATATCCAATGCCCTTGCCTCCACCTGTAATAATCACTACTTTTTCCGTCCATTTTACCCATAACTCTAACTCCTTTTATATTGTGTTCGGTTCTATCCTAGAACCCAATTTTTTATTTTCCAATACCTAGTATATCAGAGTTTTTTAGAATGCCATACTTTTTGATAAATTTTTATCAATATTGTGAAAAAATATCCTTGCTCTTATTGCAAATAAAAAGAAGCGCATTTTGCGCTTTCTTTTTTTGTTTTAGCCAACGATCATAGAAGTTCCTTCCATTTCCGCCGGTTTTTGCATCCCCATTAACTCCAAAATTGTCGGAGCCAAATCCGCCAAAATGCCCTCTTTTTTTAAGCTTGACATTCTTCTTTTCCTCGCTCACAAGAATGCAGGGTACCACGTTTGTGGTATGCGCGGTGAAGGGGCCGCCCGTCTGCGGGTCCACCATCATCTCGCTGTTGCCGTGATCCGCCGTGACAATCGCCTCGCCGCCCACCTCCAGGATAGCCGCGATGACCTTACCCACGCATTCATCCACCGCCTCGCAAGCCTTTACCGCCGCTTCCATAACGCCGGTATGGCCCACCATATCCGGGTTTGCGAAGTTTAATATCATCACGTCGTATTTTCCCGAACGGATCATCTCGCATGCCTTATCCGCAACTTCATAGGCGCTCATCTCGGGCTGCAAATCATATGTCGCAACCTTGGGCGAGGGAATGAGGAAGCGATCTTCTCCTTCGTTCGGCTGCTCCACGCCTCCATTGAAGAAGAAGGTGACATGCGCATATTTCTCCGTCTCGGCAATGCGGAACTGCTTCTTGCCGTTTTTCGCCAGGTATTCGCCCAATGTGTTAGAGAGTACCTGCGGCTTATAGGCCACATGCACGTTTTGGAACGTCTTGTCATACTGCGTCATGCAGACGTAATATACCGGGAAATACTCCCGGGCAAAGCCCGTAAAATCCGGGTCGATAAACGTGCGGGTGATCTCTCTTGCGCGGTCAGGCCGGAAGTTGAAAAAGATGATGGAATCATCCTTCTGTACCTTCGCCACCGGCGCGCCGTTCTTCATAATCACGGTGGGCAGCACAAACTCATCCGTCACTCCCGCATCGTAGGAGGCCTGCATCGCCGCCACCGGGCAGGTGTTCTGCTCCCCTTTGGGAAAGAGCCATGGCATCATACGCCTTCTGCACGCGCTCCCAACGGTTGTCTCTATCCATGGCGTAATAGCGGCCCATCACCGTGGCCATTTGACCCACGCCAATCTCTTCGAGCTTGGCGCAGAGCTGCTCCATATACCCCTTTGCCGCTTTCCGGCGGCACATCCCGGCCGTCCATAAAGCAGTGAATATAAACCTTTTCAAGCCCCTGCTGCTTCGCCAGTTCCACCAGCGCATAGAGATGCTCGATATGACTGTGCACACCGCCATCCGAAAGCAGGCCCATCAGGTGCAGAGCCGTCCCTTTCTGCTTGGCGTTTTCAATAGCCGCCAAAAACTCTTCTTTTTGAAAGAAATCGCCGTCCTTAATGGCCTTGGTAATGCGCGTCAGCTCCTGATAGACGATGCGGCCCGTGCCAATGTTTAGATGGCCTACTTCGCTGTTGCCCATCTGCCCATCCGGCAAGCCGACCGACATGCCCGATGCCCCGATCGTCGTCCAGGGATATTCTTTTTTCAGCGCGTCAATATTCGGGGTTTTTGCCGCCGCAATGGCGTTCCCCAGCGCGTCCTGGCGCTCGCCGAATCCATCGAGAATCATCAGCGCCGTAAATTTTTTGCTCATACTCTCTCCTTTAGTAATTGACAACGTGAGAGAAATCCTCCGCCTTGAGGCTGGCGCCGCCGATGAGCCCGCCGTCGATCTCTTCTTTGCCCATGAGCTCAGAAACATTTTTGGGGTTCATGCTGCCGCCATACTGGATGCGCACTTTGTCCGCCGCTTCACAGCCAAATACTTCTTTGACCGCCGCGCGAATATCGCCAATCGTCTCGTTTGCCTCGTCCGAGGTCGCGGTTTTACCGTGCCAATCGCCCAGATAGGCTCATAAGCAATGATAAGGTTTGCGACATCCTCGCCGCAAAGCCCGGAAAGCGCCAGCTTGGTCTGCTTGCTCACGATTTCTCTTGTGATGCCCTGTTCCCGCTCTTGCAGGCTCTCGCCCACGCAGATGATCGGAATGAGGTTTGCCGCAATCGCCGTCTTGACTTTTTTTTATTTACCGTCTCATCCGTCTCGGCAAAATACTGCCGGCGCTCGCTGTGCCCGATGATGACATATTCTACGCCAATCTCCTTTAGCATATCCGCAGAGATCTCGCCCGTGAATGCGCCGCTCTTCTCAAAATGCAGATTCTGCGCGCCCAGCTTCACGTTGGAACCCTTGAGCGCCTCGGCCACTGCCGGCAGGCAGACGTATGTCGGGCAAACGACAACTTCCGCTTTTGCATCCGCCACCAGAGGCAGCAGCTCCTTTACCAGCGTCACAGCCTCCGAGGGGTTTTATTCATCTTCCAGTTGCCTGCGATAATCGGTTTTCTCATGTTTTCTCCTCCAAAATCCTTTTTCCCGCAAAACGGGGTAATAATTTGAAAGCCCCGCCCCACAAGGGCGGAGCTTTTAAAACAGCTTATTTTTCGTTCAGCGCCGCAATCCCCGGGAGCTCTTTACCCTCCAGGAATTCCAGGGGAAGCGCCGCCGCCTGTAGAAATGTGCGACATCTTATCGCCATATCCAAGTTTTTCACCGCTGCCGCGGAATCGCCGCCGCCGATGATGGTTACCGCGCTGGTTCCCGCCATGGCTTCCGCCACTGCGCGAGTGCCGCCGGCAAAACTGGGCATCTCAGCTACGCCCATCGGTCCGTTCCAAATAACCGTCTTTGCCCGGGCAATCTCCTCCGCAAAAATCATGCGGGTAGAAGAGCCGATGTCCAGCGCCATATAGCCGTCCGGAATGCTGTCTACAGGCACCATTACAGTCTTGGCATTGTTGTTGAAATCGTCTGCCGCTACAACGTCAATGGGCAGCAAAATTTTCACGCCCTTGAGCTTGGCTTTCTTGAGCAAATCTCCCGCCAGGCCGACGCTGTCCGCATCCACCAGAGATTTTCCCAGTTCGTAGCCCTGCGCCGCGAGGAACGTATTTGCCATGCCGCCGCCGATGATGAGACAATCGACTTTGTTAAAAAGATTTTCGATGACAGGAATCTTATCCGCAATTTTCGCGCCGCCCAGGATTGCCACAAAAGGTCTCTGCGGGTCTTCCAGCGCGCCGCCCATGAACTCCAGCTCCTTTTTGATGAGGAAGCCGGCCACAGCGGGCAGATAATGTGTCACACCCTCGGTAGAGGCGTGGGCACGGTGCGCAGTGCCAAATGCATCATTTACAAAAATATCCGCATAGCTCGCCAGCTTCTTTGCGAACTCGGGGTCGTTTTTGGTTTCTTCCTTGTGGAAACGCAGGTTCTCCAGCAGCACAATTTCGCCGTCCTTGATGTTTGCGACAGCTTCGTCTGCGCTCTGCCCGATGACATCTTTCGCAAACGTCACCTTGGTATCTAGGAGCATCTGCAAGCGCTTCGCCACCGGGGCCAGAGAAAATTCCGGCTTTACTTCGCCCTTCGGGCGGCCCAGGTGGGAGCACAGGATGACCTTCGCGTGGTGGTCCAAAAGATATTTGATAGTGGGAAGCGCTGCCTGAATGCGGGTCTCGTCGGTAATTTCACCCTTATCGTTTAACGGCACGTTAAAATCCACACGAACCAATACTTTTTTGGATGCTACAGAAATGTCTTCAATCGTCTTCTGTTTCATGATGATTCTCCTTTTTTAATGCTATATCCGTACATAAAAGCAGTCGCCTGCCTGAAAATCCGATTTTCAATCACCACCACATTACATTTTAAAGAGATTTTCGCGCTTCGTCAACTATAATTTGTAAATTAGGCCGTGGTTTCTCCCCACCCAATAAAAAAGGCGGGCTTTTTGTTCTGTTTTTTAAAATGCCCAGGTAATTTATCGCAACCCCGCAAACTGAAGCTGCCGTGCTGCCTCATATGCCGCAATCGCCACAGAGTTTGCCAGGTTCAGCGAGCGCAATTCATCTCGCATGGGGATACGCACTGCCCGCTCCGGATTGCCATAAACAATTTCCTCTGGTAGCCCCTTGGTCTCCTTTGCCAAAAACGAGATAGCTCTTTTTCCGTATAGGAAACTTCAGTATACCGCTGAGCAGCCTTGGTGGAAAAATAGTAAAAATCTCCGCCCGGGTTCTGAGCGTAAAAGCCTCCAAGTTGGGATAAACCGTGAGGTCCAGATGCTCCCAATAATCCAACCCCGCCCGCTTTAGGTGCTTCTCATCGATGGAAAAACCTAGCGGCTCGATAAGGTGCAGCCGCGCGCCCAAAATCGCGCAGGTGCGGGAAATATTTCCCGTATTTCCGGGAATCTCCGGCTCAACTAAAACGATGTTAAGCATTTTATCATCCTTTCCGCTCGTAAGCGCAATCGCCGCCCGAAACAGCCAAGGGCGGTAGGGTACAACTGCCTTCTTGGGGCAAAACTCCATGCAGCAAAAGCACCGAATGCACGCTTTTTGTGAATCTTGGCCTTCCCGCTCATCTCGATCACGTGCGCCGGGCAGACGCCCGCGCAAATCCCGCAGCCTACGCATACATCAGGCAAAATCTTTGGTTTGAGCGCCAGCCAATTCGAAACTGGCCGGGCCAGCCAGCCGGGCAGCTTTGTTCCGGCGAAATCTCCATCCGAATCGCTGGCCCGAACGAAGTTTTCCACCCGGCAGCTCTCTGCCGTCTCTCCCAAAATTTGCACCTGCCCCAACAGTCCGCGCTTTTTTCCGCTGCCGCAAGCACAGGAATCTCCTCCCGGGTAAAGCCGAGCAACCCCTGCTGCAACGTCATCCAGCGCATAGGGCGAAGCCGAGGCCAGCAGCACGCCCATTTTTCTTGGATCTCCCGTGCCCGGGCCCTCCCCTTCCATGCCCCAAACGCCGTCCATGATGGAGAGCTGCGGCGCCACCGTCTCGGCAATATCCACAAGCATATCCGCGAACGCCTCCCTGCTTTGAAAACGGAAATGCAGCTCGGCCTTCAATAGCCCGGGAATGGCGCCGTATAGGTTCTTCACCGCGCCGGAGTAGACCGTCAGTGTGTGGCTCTTTAGCTTGGCAATGTTGATGATAAGGTCGGCCCGGGCAAGCGGCGTCAGAATCGGCATCTCGCGGTAAACCACCGCCTGCTCGTTTTTCACCACGCGCCCGAGCAGTCGAAGTTGAGCGCCATGCCAGCCCGCTCTGCGGCCTCCGCCATGCCCGATGCCGCATATACGCCCCTAAGCACCGCCTGGTTATATGGCCCGCCCGGGCTTTCCGCCAAAACCACCTCCGCGCCCAGTTCCCTCACCCGGCGCGCCACCGCCTCAACAATGGCGGGATGCGTCACTGCGCACTGCTCTGGTTTGCTTTTATGCACCAAATTCGGCTTAATTGCGACCTTCATGCCCGGCCGCACAAATGCCTCCAAGCCGCCAAGCAAAGACAGGGCCTGTCCTATGGCCCTGTCTACCGTCTGTTTTTTCATAGTCCCCACAAAGAGACCAGCGCAACGCTATCCAAAATCCGCCTCCTACAACAGGAACTTTTCAATTGCCTCGGCCACGCCCTCTTGGTCGTTGCTGGGCGCGATATAGTCGGCAGCCTTCTTCGCAGCCGGGCATGCATTGGCCATGGCCACGCCAAACCCCGCAAAGCTTATCATCTCAACGTCGTTCTCACCGTCGCCAAACGCCATCACCTGTTCCGGCAAAACCCCGTACATGTCCATCACCATTTTGAGGCCGGATAACTTGGTGAGCCCGGCATTCGCAAGGTCGATATGCCCAAATTCGGAATATACCACGCCCAAATTTCCCTCTTCTCGGAAAATCTGTTCCAACTCCCGTGCGCGGGTTTCCTCAAAATGCATGACGATGAGCTTTCCCGTTTTCCCGATCACGTCTTTTAGCAAGGCCTCCGGATCGCTATAGAAATGCAGCGTGGCCATAATGTCGTTATCCGGCCGAGCCGCCGCCCAGTGCCGCGCCGCCGCCATGGTGTAGTCGTTATCTAGGCAGCAGGTATAACCCTCGACGCTCACAAACAGCGCCGCCCGCTCCCGCAGGCATATTTCAGAAATTTGCCGCAAATCCGCTTCATCGATAAGCGAGTGGAAATATACCTTCTTAGCGTCCATCACCGCCGCGCCGTTGCCCAAAATCGCCGGGCCCGTAATCCCCAGCGGTGTCAGCAGGTCAAACAAGTATGTTGTATACCGCCCGGTGGCGATGGCAATCTCTATGCCCCTTTTCCATCGCCGCGAGCAGCGCCCGCGCCGTGCGCTCTGTGACCTCTTTTTTCGAGGTCACCAACGTGCCGTCCATATCAATTGCCAATAGCTTGATGTTATCTAGTTTTTGCACTCGTCCACAAACTCCCGTATCCGTTTTAACGCTTCAATGATGTTTTCCATAGATGCCGCATAGGAGCAGCGGAAATACCCTTCGCCGCTGGCCCAAAGGCTGTGCCCGGCACACAGGCGACATTCTTCTCAAAAATCAGCCGCTTGCAAAACTCTTCCGAGGAAAGCCCGGTGCTCGTGATGTTGGGGAACGCATAAAACGCGCCCCGGGGCTCGAAGCAGGAAAGCCCCATATCCCGAAAACTCTCCACCACCAACGCCCGCCGGCGATTGTAGTTACGCACCATATCCTCCACCTGAGGGAAACCGTTGTGCATCTCGTCCCGCAGCGCCTCTACTCCGGCCACCTGGCTCATGATGGGCGCGCAGAGCATGGAGTACTGGTGAATTTTCATCATGGCGGAGATGAGCGGTTCCGGCCCGCAGGCATAACCCAGGCGGAAGCCCGTCATGGCAAATGCCTTGGAAAACCGTTGACGAGCAGGGTGCGCTCCTCCATCCCCTCCGCAAAGGAGACATGCCTGCCGCCATACGTCAGCTCGGAATAGATTTCATCCGCAATGACAAATAGGTTGTGTTTCATAATCACCGGGCGAATGGCATCCAGCTGCTCTCTTGTCATGATCGCCCCGGTGGGATTATTTTGGGTAAGGGATGACGATGGCCTTGGTTCTCGGCGTAATCACCCGCTCAATCTCTTCCGGCGTCAGGATAAAGTCGCATTCTTCGCTGGTCGCCACCGGCACGGGCACGCCATGGCAAAACGCCACGCCCGGCTCGTAAGAGACGTAGGAAGGCGCGGGCACAAGCACCTCGTCTCCGGGCTCGATGATCGCGCGAAACGCGAGATCCAGCGCTTCGCTGGCTCCCACGGTGACGAGAATCTGCGCTGCGGGATAGTGCACATTGTAGCGCGAGCAGAGATATTGCTCGATGAGCTCTCTCAGCTCCATCATGCCATAGTTGGAAGTATAATGCGTGCGCCCCTGCTCGATGGAGCTGATGGCCGCCACCCGCACATTCCACGGGGTGACGAAATCCGGCTCGCCCACAGAGAGCGAGATGACATTTTTCATATCGCTGGCAATGTCAAAAAACTTGCGGATGCCCGAAGGCGGTACCGCAGCGATATGGGAAGCGACGAGGTTTTCTGTGTTCACGGCGTCACCACCAGTCTTTCTTCCTTCTCCGCGCCCACGAGAATCTCGCCGTTCTCCTTATACTTGCGCATGATGAACAGCGTCTCTGTGCTCGTGACGCCCTCCAGCACCGAGAGCTTCTCCCAGACGAATTTGGAGATATCTTTCATCCCCCGGCATTCCACCCGAATCGCCAGATCGCACCGGCCGGACATCAGGTATAGAGATTTTACTTCCGGGAACTTATAGATGCGCCGGGCGATATCATCGTATCCAAAATCCAGCTTGGGGGCAACTTTAATTTCGATGAGCGCCTCTGCCGGAGCATCGTCTCCCAGAAGCTCGGAATTGACCGTGATGCCATAGCGCAGGATGATGCCCGCCTCTTCCATCTCCCGGATGGCCGCCGCCACTTCCTGCTCCGCCACGCCCAGCATTGCGGCGATATTCTTGTTCTCAATTTTCGCGTCTGTGCGCAAAATCTCGAGAATTTCTTTTTTTCATCTCCATAAAAACGCCCTCCCATTTTGCCAATATTGTTATAAGTATAGCCTAGTCGGCGGTGTGCGTCAATTCTTAGGCCCCGCGCTTTTCGCCTTTTCTCTGCAAAAAAGCGGCAGCTTGTTGCCGCCGCTTTTTTTCCTATTTGCTGTTGCGAATTGCAAGCAGCCGCTCGACCTCTGCCTTGTCCACCGCCTTTGCCATGGCCAGCAGTTCCTGATCCGAAAACGTGGTGTTCCGGCCTTTTGCGTATTCCGCATCGATGGCGGCGCGAATGCCGTCTACCAGCGCGCAGCGCTTGTCAACCTTCTGCGCTCCGCTCAATCGGAAGCTCGTGTTGAGCCAGTGGGCAATGCCTGCTGCTCCGGAATGCTCCCCGATAAGCACTTTCGCCGGCTTGTTGAGAATCTTATCCGTGTTGAAGATGTTATAAATCTCTTCATCCTTCATCATGCCATCCGCATGAATGCCCGCCCGCGTCGCGTTGAAATACTCGCCCACATATGGCGTGCGCGGGTCGATCTGGTAATGCAGCTCGCGCTCGAAGTAATCCGCAATCTCGGTGATGACGGAAAGATCCATGCCGTCCGTCCGTCCGCGCAGCTCGGCATATTCGATGGCCATAGCCTCCAGCGGGCAGTTGCCCGTGCGCTCGCCAATGCCCAGAAGCGAGCAGTTCACCGAAGACGCACCATACATCCATGCCGTCGCCGCGTTCACTTCTACCTTGTGGAAGTCGTTGTGGCCGTGCCATTCGAGCAGCTCAGAAGGCACGCCGGAATAGAACCGCAGGCCATATACGATGCCCGGCACGCTTCTGGGAAGCGCGGCGCCCGGATAGGGCACGCCATAGCCCATGGTATCGCACATGCGAATTTTGATCGGAATTTTCGCCTCTGCCATGAGCTTCATCAGCTCGTTTGCAAAAGGTACGACAAAGCCGTAGAAATCCGCCCGGGTGATATCCTCAAAATGGCAGCGGGGGCGAATCCCTAGAGCCAGCGCATCCTTGACGACGCCCAGATACTTATCCATAGCCTGCTTTCTCGTGAGCCCCATCTTGTTGAAAATATGGTAGTCCGAGCAGGAGACGAGAATGCCCGTTTCTTTGATGCCGAGGTTCTTCACCAGTTCAAAATCTTTTTTGCTCGCGCGAATCCAAGTAGTGATCTCCGGAAACGCATATCCGAGCTCCTGGCAGAGCGCCAGCGCCTCCCGGTCCTTTTCCGTGTATACAAAAAAACTCGCTCTGGCGGATCAGCCCGTTTTCGCCGCCCAAGCGGTGCATCAGAGAGCGTAAAGGTCTCGAATCTGCGCCGGGGTAAAGGGCGCCATGGCCTGCTGGCCGTCCCGAAACGTCGTATCCGTGATCCAGATATCATCCGGCACGTACATGGGCACAAGGCGGTGGTTGAACCTGGTCTTGGGCACCTGATCATAGGGAAATACATCCCGGAACAGCACCGGCTGCTCCACATCCTGCAGGGCATATTTGTAGTCGTTTTCCTGCAATAAGTTTGTGCGCTTATATTGCTTTTCCAATGTGGCACCTCGCTTCTCTCAAAATTAAAAACATGTTTATAAAAGGCTGCAGGAAATGCTGCAGCCTTTCTTGCTTGGTTTTTTATTGAAGCTCCTGGCAGAATTCCCGAAGCCTAGCAATTCCTTTTTCAATTTTTTCCTCGCTCGTGGCGTAGGAAAGGCGGATAAAGTCGTCTGCGCCAAAGGCGATGCCCGGTACTACCGCCACCAGTTTTTCCTGCAGCAACACTTCACAGAACTGCACCGATCCCAAAAAAAGCTTCTGGCCGTTATAGCTCTTCCCATAAAGACCGGCAACATTCACAAATACGTAAAACGCGCCTGCAGGCATCCGGCAGGAAACCCCGGGAATCTCATTGATAAGCTCATAGATGAGCTTCGCTCTCTTTTCAAAAACGGCGACCATCTTGCCGAGGTCTTCCTGCGGCCCGCGCATCGCCGCCAGTGTCGCATACTGGGAGATAGAGCAGGCGTTGGAAGTGCTGTGCCCCTGATAGCTGGAAGCCAGCTTTGCAATCGGTGCCGGCGCTATCATGTATCCAATGCGCCAGCCAGTCATAGCATAGGCTTTGCTCGCACCATTGATGATAATCGTGCGCTCCTTGGCGTCTTCGGATAGCGTCGCGATGGAAATTGCCTCTCTGCCATAGACGAGCTCATCGTAGATCTCGTCCGCTATGATATATAAGTCGTGTTTTTGGCAAACAACGCAATTTCTTCCAATGCAGCGCGGCTAAACACGTTGCCGCAGGGGTTTGATGGGTTATTTACGATGATCGCCCGGGTTCTTGGCGTAACTGCTTTTTCCAAATCTTCCAGCGTCGGCTGAAAATCATTTTCCTCCAGCGCTTTGACATAGACGGGCACACCCTCTGCCATCTTCACCTGCTCCGGGTAGGAGAGCCAATAAGGCGAGATGATGATCACTTCATCACCCGGATCCAAAATCACCTGGAAGGTGTTAAAAGGCATTCTTTTGCGCCGTTGGAGACAACAACCTGTGCCGGCGCGTATTTGAGGCCGTATTTATGCTCATATCTGTCGCAAACTGCCTGCCGGAGTTCCATAATGCCGGGCACTGCCGTGTATCTGGTCTTGCCGCTCTCGATGGCATCGATGGCCGCCTGGCGAATATAGGCCGGGGTATCAAAGTCCGGTTCCCCTACGCCGAATCCCACAACATCCTTTCCCTGGGCCTTAAGCTCGGTAGAAAGTGCGTTAATCCCCAGTGTCAGCGATGGGCTAATCGCCTGAGCCTTTTTGAAACTTGCATGTCTGCGCCTCCATGTTCCTTCATTTTCTTCTTTTCGTTGTTTTATCATAACAGAACCTGGCGCATAAGACAAGAGCAAAATGAAAAATTTAATTTTAGAAACTGCACATTTTACAAGTTTTGCATAAATTTTGCCTTCTTTTTCAAGATAAAGGTAGTTTTGCATTGCCAATATTTCATTTTCCGGCTTCTCTACTTTTTCGGCATGCAATTTCGCTTGCCATAAGAGTAAAAATCATTATACTATAGGAACAAATAGAGTTCCATATTTTTGCCCAGGAGGCTTATGTTATGAACGAGTTTATCCTCTCCACCAGCTCCACTTCGGATTTGCCTAGGGAGTATGTGGAAGAAAATAATCTTCTTTATTTTTCCTTCTCCTTCGATATGGAGGGCAAGGAAAATAAAGATAATTTTGGCGCAGATATGCCGATAAAGGATTTTTACGCCAAGCTAAGAGAGGGCATCCCCTCCAAAACCTCTATGATCAACCGCGCAAGTTATGAAGAAGGCTTTGTCCCCTATCTTGAAAAAGGCATCGATGTGCTGCATATCGAATTTTCCTCTGCGCTTTCGGGCAGCTGCCATAATGCTCTGGCCGCCGCCGAGGAACTCAACGCAAAATACCCTGGCAAAGCTCGTCGTGATCGATTCGCTCTGCGCCTCGCTTGGCCTGGGGTTGCTTGTAGACTATGCCGTCCAGATGAAAAAGGCTGGCAAGAGCCTGCAAGAGATCGCCGACTTCGTGGAAGCAAACAAGAAAAATATCATCCATTGGTTCACGGTGGACGACTTAAACCATTTGCGTCGGGGCGGGCGCTGCTCTAAGGCCTCCGCTTTCTTTGGAACCATGCTGCAAATTAAGCCCGTGCTCGATGTGGACGATGAAGGCCGCCTTATCCCGCATTTCAAAGTCAAGGGCAGAAAGAAATCCATCCTGGAAATGTTCAGCCGCATGAAAGATGATATCAAAGATCCCGATGGCCAGACGGTGTTTATCAGCCATGGCGATTGCCTGGAGGATGCCGAAACGCTAAAGAGCTGATCCTCACCTCCTCTCTTAACATCAAAGAAGTAATGATAAACTATGTCGGCCCGGTGGTAGGGGCGCACTCCGGCCCGGGCACGCTGGCTCTTTTCTATATGGGCAAACAGCGGTATAACTGAGCAAACAAAAAAAAGCGGTCTCCCGCTTCTTTTTTTATGCCGTTAGATAAACTCTTCCAGCTCCATCATGCTATCCTCTTCCACAACGGGCACGCGCTTGATATCCGCCCCAAGGGCAATGAGTTTATTTTCGATATGGTCGTATCCCCGATCGATATACTGGATGTTATAAATCTCCGTCACGCCGTCCGCCATGAGCCCGGCAACGATAAGCGCCGCACCGGCCCGCAGGTCGCTCGCCCGCACAGGCGCGCCCGTGAGTTTTTCTACGCCTTCCACCACCGCCACTCGATCATCTATGGTGACTCTCGCCCCCATGCGGCGGATCTCGTTGATGTGCTTAAACCGGGATTCAAAAATATTTTCCACAATCACGCTGGTGCCCTCTGCGGTCGAAAGCAGCACCGTCGCCGGCTGCTGCAAATCTGTCGGGAACCCAGGATAGGGATACGTCTTGATGTTGGCTTTTTCGGCCGCTTATGGCAGCAAACGCGGATGTAATCCCCGCCCTCTTCGATTTCCACGCCCATCTCCTCGAGCTTTGCCGAAACTGCCTCCATATGCACAGGCACGACGTTTTTACCGTCACATCGCCCTTGGTGGCTGCCGCGGCGATCATGAGCGTCCCCGCTTCAATCTGATCGGGGATGACGCTGTAGCTGCACCCGTGCAGCTTCTCCACCCCGCGGATTTTAATGGTATCCGTGCCTGCGCCCTTGATGCGCGCGCCCATACAGTTTAGGAAGTTCGCCACGTCCACAACATGCGGTTCTTTGGCGGCGTTCATGATGGTCGTGTTGCCCTTTGCCTTTACCGCCGCAAGCATGATGTTGATCGTCGCGCCCACCGAAACCTGGTCGAGATAGATATCGCTGCCCACGAGCTCTTTGGCGTCCGCCACCAGGCAGCCATACTCTTCCCGCATATCTGCGCCCAGCGCGGCAATGCCTTTTTATGTAGGTCAATGGGCCGCTGCCCAATGGCACACCCCCGGGCAAATAAACCTTTGCGCTCAAAAAACGCCCCAAAAGCGCGCCCACCAAATAATAGGAAGCGCGCATGCGCTTGACAAGGTTTATGCGCACATCGCTGGTGTGAATGCCGCTTGTGTCGATCGAAACAGAGCCGTCTTCCCGGGCGTCGATCTTCGCGCCCAGGCGCTTCATAATATTCAGCAGTATCGTAACATCATCGATCCGCGGCAGGTTTTCAATAACACAAACACCCTCTGCCAGGATCGTTGCCGGAAGAATGGCAACCGCCGCCTTTTTCGCGCCGCCGATGCTCACGCTTCCATTCAGGGGCTTGCCGCCCCGGATGACGAATTTTCGTTCATTCATTTCCTCACTTTTACTAGCAACCCAAACGGGAAGCGCCATTAAAGACCATAAAGCCTATCATAGAATCAAGAATATTATAATATTCTTTTAAGATAAAAGCAACCGCCCGCACCTGGGCAGGAAAACGGGAGGTTTTCTTTTTTTCGCGGAAAAGTAGTATAATCCCAGTAACATAGTATATGCAGGAGGGCGCCAGGATGAACACTTGCATCGAAGTGGGCGATACGATACAGACAAAAAAGAAGCATCCCTGCGGCAGCGATCTTTGGCTGGTGACGCGGGTAGGCGCGGACTATAAAATAAAATGCAAAGGCTGCGGAAGGGTTGTCATGCTCCCTTTTGAAGAATTTGTCAGAAAGGTGAAGCGTGTATATCAGGATGGAGAACAGTGAAAAAAGGCGAAGCAACAGAAGGCGGCTTTTCGCCCTGCGCGAGATACTAAGCTGGGTAGTTTGTATCTGCGGCGCCGTGCTCATCGCGCTTTTGCTGCGCTTCTTTGTATTCGAGATGGTTCGGGTGGATGGTCCCTCCATGCAACCCACGCTCTATAAAGACCAAACGGTTTTTGTGGAAAAACTTTCTATTGCCCGGGATAGTGTAAAACGCTTCGACGTCGTCATCGCGCGCTATCCAAATAGAGAAGGGGCCTTTGTCAAGCGCGTGGTGGGGCTCCCTGGGGACACCATCGAAGTGCGGGATGACGGGCATCTTTATATCAACAGTGAACAGATAGACGAGCCCTATATCCTGGAGGAATTTATCGATAGGCAGTTTGGCCCCTATACCGTGCCCGAGGATTGTTACTTCGTCATGGGGGATAACCGCAACGACTCTCTGGATAGCCGCTCTCCGGATGTTGGCGCCATTCCAAAAAAGAAGTGGTTGGCCACGCGCTCTTCGTGGTCTGGCCGCTGAATCAAATAAAGAAGATATAGAAAAGAGCCGCAGCTGCGGCTCTTTTTTGTTATGCCATTATTTTCTCTGCCGTCTTTCTCGCCACACCCAGCTCCTCGTTGGCGGGGATCACGTAAACGCGCACCCGGCTGTCCTCTTCCGTGACGCGGCAAATCTCCCCATCCTGGTCTCTTGTCCCAGCCGTACGCCCAAAAACTCCAGCCGCTCCAACACCTTTTCCCGCACCATACGGCTGTTCTCGCCAATCCCGCCGGTGAAGGCGATGGCCGTAATCCGCCCATGACGGCGGCATACCCGCCGATGTAGCGCGCGATCTCCCGGCAATAGATGTCGATGGCCAGCCGCGCACGTTCGTTCTCCCCGGCCGCTGCCTCAATATCCCGCAAATCGCCGCTGACGCCAGAAATGCCCAAAAGCCCGCTGTTTTTCTCCATCTGGCGCTTCACTTCTTCCAGGCTCAACCCCTCAGCCTGCACCATGTGGAAAATGAGGAACGGGTCGATATCCCCGCTGCGGTTGGTCTGGGGAATACCCGTCTGCAGCGACATTCCAAAGCTTGTATCCACACACGCGCCGTCCACAATCGCCGCAAGAGAGCCGCTGCCCCCAAGATGGCAAGAGACCGCCCGGTAGCGCGGCCCTTCCAGCTCGTTTAGGCAGGAGGCGACGTACCCATGGCTCGCCCCGTGATACCCCAGCCGCCGCACACCGTATCTTTCATGCCACTCGTAAGGTAAGGAGTAGACGTATGCCTCCTTTGGCATGGTCTGGCCAACGCCGTCTCAAACACGCCCACCTTGGGCGCGCCGGGCAGCTCCTCCTCCATGGCGGAAATCGCCTGTAAATAGCAGGTGTTGTGCACCGGCGCCACGGTCATATAATCCCGCATCCCCTGCAGTACCTCCTCCGTCAGAAGGTGCACGCCATAATGTCCCTTGGAAAGCACTGTCTTAAAACCTACCGCGTCAATCTCGGCCTTATCCCGCACCACGCCCAATTCCTCGCCGAGCAGCAGCGCCAAAAAATCCCGAATGCCCGCCCGGTAATCCGGCGTGTTTTGCATGCGTTCCACTTCTTTTTCCTCTGCGCCCCGGTAGTAAAAGCGCCCGCCCTTTTCGTCCGCAATGCGCTCTATGCGGCATTCCGCCAAAACCGCTTCCTGCGGCATCCGGTAAAGCTTTAGCTTGAGCGATGTGCTCCCTGCGTTGCAAACGAGTATATTCATAAGTTTTCCTCCAAAAAAGGCGGCGCCAAAGCGCCGCCTCTGTTTTCTTTTTTCGGCCGATTAGATTTCCGGGTTCAGCTCATCCGGGCGCGGGCAGGTGATCTTGCGGTCTTCGTCCATCGCGTCGATAACCTTCATATCCTCTGCGCAGAGCTCGAAATCGAAGATCTCGCTGTTCTGGATGATGCGGTTCTGATGCACGGATTTGGGGATGACGACAATGCCGTTCTGCATCTCCGAGCGCAGCACCAGCTGTGCCACGGATTTGCCATATTTCTCCGCCATTTTCTTAAGGGTCTCGCTCTCAAAGATAGCGCCCTGTGCCAGCGGGGAGTAAGCTTCATACTGAATGCCCTTCTGCTTGCAGTATGCCTGCAGCTCCCTTCTGCTGATAGAAGGGATGATACTCTACCTGCAGCACATGCGGAACGATATCGCTGTTTGCGATAACATTGTCAATATGCTCAGCATAGAAGTTGGAAACGCCGATGGCGCGCACTTTGCCATCCTTATAAAGCTTCTCCAGCGCGTGGTAAACTTCCACATACTTATTCTGCTTGGGCAGCGGCCAGTGGATTAAGAACAGATCGAGGTAATCCGTCTGCAAATCCTTAAGCGTCTGCTCGCAGGAAGCGATGGCGTTCTCAAAGGAATGCACCGGCCCAAAGAATTTAGAGGTGACGAACAGATCGTCCCGGCTCACGCCACACTCTTTGATTCCCTTGCCCGTCTGCACTTCGTTCTCATAAACAGCCGCAGTGTCAATATGGCGATACCCCGCCTCTACTGCCCACTTTACAGCCAGCTCTGCATCATTGTTCTCCGCCTGCCAAACGCCGAGGCCCAGCCAGGCATCAGAACGCCGTTGGAAAGCTTCGTCACATCGTTGATAGACTTTAACATTTGTTTTCCTCCGTTTTTTCTATTTTCTTATCTCAAAAAACTCGATAGTATTATTCTAGCACATCGGTTTTGCAAGTACAACTACAAAACTTGAACCCACATCAAAAATCATCTATAATCAGAAGAAAACAAAAGAGGTATTCGTATGAAAACCATAGCAACAAAAATGCCCCTGCGGCCATCGGTCCCTACTCTCAGGCTAAAGTCGTGGGTAACCTCGTCTTTACCTCCGGCCAAATACCGCTGGATGCCCAAACCGGCGAAGTCGTGGGTGCAGATGTCGCCGCGCAGGCGCACTGTGCCATCAAAAATCTTTCGGCCATCTTAGAGGCTGCCGGCTCGGGCTTGGAAAAGGTCGCAAAAACCACTTGCTTTTTGGCGGATATGGCAGATTTTGCCGCGTTTAACGCCGTGTATGAGCAGTATTTTAGCGAAAAACCCGCCCGCTCCTGCGTTGCGGTAAAAGCGCTGCCAAAGGGAGTGCTTTGCGAAGTCGAGGCCATTGCTGAGTTATAAAAAAAAAAAAAGAGCAGAGAACTCTCTGCTCTTTTTATTGCGATTGTTGCCGCAAACCCTTACAGGGGGCGAACGTTAACCGCGCGCAGCTTGCTGCTGTTCTTGGGGTCAACTTCGGTGTCAAAAGTCACCTTCTGGCCATCTGCCAGGGACTTGAAGCCATCCGTCTGGATAGCGGAGAAATGCACGAATACATCCTCACCCGTTGCGTCATTGGAAATGAAGCCAAAACCCTTGTCTGCGTTAAACCATTTTACTGTACCGTTGTTCATTGTGGTGCCTCCAAAAATATTTTGCATTCGCCGAACTGTCTCTACTGCGCGTTTTTTTGCATTTACCGTGCTGTCTGGCGCTGCAATAAAAAATCGCCCACCCTGTAAATCAAATGAACCCTGATTTACAACGGAGCGAAATCAAATCGTCTGAATACAGTTAATAATATATCATGCCGTTTGGCCAATGTCAAGAAAAATCGCCGCTCATTTTAAAAGCGGCGAACTTTTAATATTCCAGCCCAGCAAACCACTGGGAAACTTCCTGTAATTCCCTCTTTTGCGATTGCACTGCCGCCGCGAGATCCGCCGCGCTAAAACGCGCTCCGCAAAGCATCTGTTCCAGTTCCGCTGCAATTTCAGTATCCAGCGCGTCGCTATACACCTTCGCCTCTGCCACTTTCGCCCCCGAAAGGTCAGCAACACCTGCATCTCTCCCCAATCAAATCTGCGGCGCAGCTCCAGATCGAACCGCGGCGTCTGCCCCAGCCGCCATTGCCAAGAAGCCTGCTTCTCGTAAAGCTTTGCAATCTCCCCTCTGGCTGCTTCGTCCAGCTCCCAGGGCCGGGGGTGCCATACTCCTCCGAAAAGCTCTGCCGTAGCGCCTCTATCATCGCCTGGTTCGTGATCTGAGGGTTAAGCTCGCACAGATTGCATACCCGGGAGCGCACAGAGCTCACTCCCTTGCTTCTCAGTTTTTCATCCGAGACGTTTAAATACCCCGGAAGTTTTGATAAATCCGCCGATAGCAGCAGCGTCCCGTGGTGCATTCGGCCCTCGCCTCGCAGGCAAAAAGCATTGCCCGAAAATTTTTTTCCTTGGGCGAGCAGGTCGTTTCGGCCGCTGAATTCCGCCTCAATGCCCAGCTTTTTACTGCGCGAAGAATCACCGCCAGCTGCCGCTGCACATCATAGCCTCCTGGTGGGCGATAAAGGAAAAGTTCACGTTGCCCAGGTCGTGATAAACCGCGCCGCCGCCGGAAACCCGCCGCACCAGTTTCACGCCGTCCTCCTCCATCGCCTTTAAATTGCACTCCCCCAGGCATTCTGATTTCTGCCGATGATGACAGAGGGCGCATTTATGTAGATATATAGCAAAATCTCATCCGGGCCGATATGATCCAGAAAATATTCGTCACGGGCCAGGTTTTCCCAGCCATCGTCGCTTTCGCAAAGATAAAAATAAGGTTTCATGGCTTCCTCGCTTTCCCTTCTATTCTACCCAATTTTGCCGGAAAACTCAACGCCCCTTGAGCAGGGGAGAAAGCGGCTTATAGATGAGCAGCGCAATTGCCACCGAGCACATCCCCTTTAAGAATGTGAAGGGTAAGTTAAACCACAATAGCGCGTCCCAAAGATTTTTTACACCCGGCACGATCGCTCGATACATCCCAAGAATGGTCTCCATGGGCATAAACGCCGTGTAGATGGGATAGACGACATAGTAGTTGGAAAATACGCTCAGGGCTGCCATCACTGCCGCACCCAAAAGCGCGCCCCAAAACGCCCCCTTGCGGGTTTTGCGCTTTTGATAGATGAGCCCCGCCGGCAAGACAAAACAAACGCCCAGCACAAAATTGGACAGCTCACCCACGCCCCCGGTGGTGGAAAACAGCACGTTTACCAAATTTTTAATAAAACAGACCGCAATGCCCGAAACCGGCCCCAAAGCATAGGATGCCAGCAGCGCCGGCAATTCGGAAAAATCCAGCTTGATAAATCCCGGCATCACCGGCACGTTAAAATCTAAAAACATCAGCACCGTGGCCACCGCCGCCAGCACACCCGTCACCGCAATTTTGCGCACCTTGCTCGAACCATTCATTCTTCTCCTCCTTGGATATGCGCAAAAAAGCGCCCTGCCGCAAGCAAAAAAGCTCGCAAAAACAGGGCGCTTTGCCATATCTTCTCTCATCCGGACTATACCGTCGGCTACGGAATCACACCGTATCAACCAAAAAGGCTCGCAGGCTCTACTGCCGGTGGGGATTTACGCCCCGCCCTGAAGATCTTCTTCGATTTTCAAACTATAGTATATGCCGCGCGCTCCCTGCTGTCAAGCGTCCAGCTGGGAAGTGCAGTGCGGGCAGCGGGTCGCATCCTCTGCAATCTCGCACTTGCAGAAGGGGCAAAGCCGGGGCGCCGGCGCTTGCTCTACCACAACCTCTTTTTTCCTGTGCATGGCGTTAATGCCCTTGACCAGCGCAAAGATGACCAGCGCGACCAGCAGGAAGTTGATGACCGCCGAAATAAACGAACCATAGTTGAGCGTCGCCGCATTCTCCCCGGTTCCAAGCACAAAGTGCAGATTGGAAAAATCCATGCCGCCGGTGATAAGGCCAAGCAGCGGGTTTAGCAGGTCGCCCACAAGAGAATTGACAATCGCGGTAAATGCGCCGCCAATGATAACACCAACAGCCATGTCCATGACGTTGCCCCTGGAGATAAACTCCTTGAACTCCGCAAATAATTTCTTCATCTGTATTCCCTTTCTTGCCCCAATTTCCATGCAAATTCCGGAAATTTCTACTTTTTTCTCAGTGTAGCACGCCCGTGCTTAAAATACAATGTGTTCTTGGCTTTCCCCGCCTTGTTTGTTATAATAAAGACTATTCAAGAGACTAAAAGGATAAGAGAGGGAAACATGAAAAAGAAAGAAAAGAAAGGGTATTTCATACGGTTTTTGCCTTATTATGGGCGCCATAAGGGCACGCTCATTATAGACCTGCTCTGCTGCGCGTTTACCGCGGGCGCGGAGCTTGTGCTGCCGCTTATCGCGCGCTATGTCACTTCCGCCATCACCGGGGACGACCCGGCCTCGCTCACCGTCTCGCTCATCATTACCATTGGGCTTTGCTACCTGGGCCTTCGGCTGCTGGATGCCCTGGCCGAGTTCTATAAATCCTCCTTTGGGCACATCATGGGCGCAAAATTGAGGCGGATATGCGAAAAGATCTATTTGCGCATATGCAGCTTTTTGTCCTATTCCTACTATGATAACACCAAAATTGGCCAGCTTATGAGCCGCATCACTTCGGATTTGAACGACGTCACCGAGTTCGCGCATCACTTTCCGGAGGAGTTTTTATCCGCTATCCTGAAGATAACCATCTCCTTTGCCATCCTGGCCGGCGCGAGCCTCCCCATGACGCTCATCGTCTTTTCCATCCTGCCCGTCATGCTGTTCTGCACGCTTTCTTTCCGGCTCAAGATGAAAAAGGCCTTCCAGGAAACCCGGCATCAGCTGGGCGAAATCAACGCCCAGGTAGAGGATAGCCTGCTCGGCGTGCGGGCGGTAAAATCCTTTGGCAACGAAAAAGTGGAATCCAAAAAATTTTAAAAAAAGAGCAACAATATCTTTTTTAAATATCAAGCGTAAGTCCTACTTCTATATGGGTGGCTTTTCCTCCACCTCTCGGTTTTTCGACGGGCTTATGTATATCACCGTGGTGGTATCCGGCGCGCTGTTTATGAAGGCCGGCAAAATCAACGCCGGGGACTTCGCCGCCTATCTATTGTATGTGGGCGTGCTGCTCGCGGCCATTCGCCGCATCATCGAATTTATGGAGCAATTCCAGCGCGGTATCACAGGCATCGAACGATTTTTCGAGGTTATGGACGTCCCGGTGGAGAATTACGACGACCCGGATGCGCTCCCCATTTTGATGTGAAGGGGGATATCACCTTCTCCCAGGCCAGCTTCCGCTACGCCCCGGATCAGGATTATGTCTTGCGGGATATCAACCTGCATATTGCTGCCGGGCAAAGCGTGGCCTTAGTCGGCCCCTCGGGCAGCGGCAAAACCACGCTCTGCCATCTGATTCCCCGGTTTTATGACTTAACCGAAGGGCAAATTTTGCTGGATGGCACGGATATAGAGAAAATTCAGCTTCATTCGCTCAGGGATCATATCGGCATTGTGCAGCAGGATGTCTATCTCTTCTCCGGCTCAGTCTACGATAACATCGCCTACGGCTTCCCCGGCGCCAGCAAGGAAGACGTCATAAAAGCCGCGAAGCAGGCCGGCGCGCACAACTTTATTCTGGAATTAGAAGACGGCTACGATACCTATGTGGGCGAGCGGGGCGTCAAGCTCTCTGGCGGCCAAAAGCAGCGCATCTCCATCGCCCGGGTGTTCCTCAAAATCCGCCTATTCTAATTTTGGATGAGGCGACTTCCGCCCTGGATAACGAGAGCGAGCATATCGTTCAGCAGTCTCTTTCCGCCCTGGCCAAAGGCCGCACGACCTTTACCATCGCGCACCGTCTTTCCACCATCAAAGGGGCGGATGTCATCTTGGTGCTCACGGAAGATGGCATCGCGGAGCAGGGCACGCACGAAGAACTGCTTGCAAAGCAGGGCGTATACTATGAACTTTACTCGCTTAGCATGAAACAGAAATAAAAAACAAACGAAAAAAAGCAGCGGCATTTGCCGCTGCTTTTTATTTACTCTGCCTGGCCTTCCAGCACCGCCTTGATACGGCGTACGCCGGCTGAAGAGCTCTGTTCCTTTTTGATGACAAATTTTCCAAGCTCGCCCGTGCGGTTTGCGTGCGGGCCGCCGCAAATCTCCTTGCTCCAGCCCTCCACCGTGTATACCTTCACAACGTCGCCATACTTGATTCGAAAATGCCCGTGGCGCCTTCTTTCTTTGCCTCTTCTACGCTCATCTCCCGGCAAACCACCGGCACATCCTCACTGATAGCCTGGTTGACAAACGCCTCAATCTCCGCAAGCTCCTCTTTTGTCACGGGACGGGGAAAGTTGAAGTAAAAGCGCAAACGCTCCGCCGTGATGTTGCTTCCTCGCTTGAAAATGCCCGGATCCAAACCCTTTTGAGCCCCGCCAGAAGAAGGTGCGTCGCCGTGTGCAGCCGCGCCGTCTGCGCCCCCGTGTCTGCCAAGCCGCCTTTAAAGCGCTGCTCCGCCCCGGCATGGGAAAGCTCCTGGTGCTTCTTAAATGCCGCTTCGTATCCCTCCCGGTCTACATGGAAGCCGCGCTCCCGCAGCCAGCTCCTCGGTAAACTCGATGGGGAAGCCAAACGTGTCGTAAAGCCGAAACGCGCTCTTGCCCGGGATGACCGACTCCTTTAAATAGGTCGCCAGCTTTTCAAACTCCTTTAGGCCTTGCTTAATGGTCTTCTGGAAACGCTCTTCTTCCAGGTTGAGCTCAGATAAAATCCGCTCCCGGTTGGCCACAAGCTCTGGATAAACCGGCCCATACTGGGAGATAACCTGCTCGGCAATCACGTGCAGCTTGCCCTCTTCAATGCCCAGCTTGAGGCAAAGCGAATCGCCCGGCGAATCAGCCGGCGCAGGATATAGCCCTGATCCGTGTTGGAAGGTGTAATGCCCTTTTCGTCGCCCATCATAAACGTCGCGCAACGAACATGGTCCGCCACAATGCGGAACGAACGAATCGTTTCTTCGTCGCCGCCGTATTCCTTGCCCGAAAGCTCGGAAATTTTGGCCAGAATCCCGCTGAAAACATCCGTATCGTAAACGGATTCCTTGCCCTGCAAAATGCAGATTGTCCTGTCTAGCCCCATGCCCGTATCGACATTTTTATGCGCCAAAGGCTCAAAGGTGCCGTCCTCTTTTTTTGTTGTACTGCATGAACACGTCGTTCCAGATCTCCAAATACTTGCCGCAGCTGCATGCCGGGCTGCAATCCGGCCCGCAGGCAGGCTTGCCCGTATCGATAAACATCTCGGTGTCTGGGCCGCAAGGGCCGGTGATGCCCGCCGGGCCCCACCAGTTGTGCTCCCTGCCCAGGAAGAAGATATGGCTCTCCTCCACGCCCTGATCGCGCCAATAGCCAAAGGATTCCTCATCTCTTGGCGCATTCTCGTCCCCGGCAAAGCAGGTAAAATAGAGCTTTTCCTTGGGAATGCCCAGCCACTCTTCCCCGGTTAAAAAACTCAAAGCTCCAGGCAAGGGCCTCTTTTTTGAAATAATCCCCGAGCGACCAGTTCCCGAGCATCTCAAAAAAACGTGCAGTGCGAAGCATCGCCCACCTCGTCGATATCCCCGGTACGCACGCACTTCTGAACGTCTGTGAGCCGCGTCCCGGCCGGGTGCTTTTCCCCAGCAAATATGGGACAAGCGGGTGCATGCCCGCGGTGGTAAACAGCACCGTCGGGTCGTTTTCCGGGATCAGAGATGCCGATGGGATAACCGCATGCCCTTTGCTCTTAAAAAATTCCAAATACAGCCTTCTCAGCTCATTGCTTGTTAAAGTTTTCACGCCATTTTCTCCTATCTATCCTGCGGTTCCGCCGCTAATTTTACGATTGCATTTGCCAGGATTTGGGTAAGAGCCAATAGCTCGTCCATCTCCAAAAACTCATTTTTGCCGTGCTTGCCGTTCTCCTTGCCCACAGGCAGCGGCCCAAAGGCCACAGACTCGGAAAACGCCCGGGCATATGTCGCCCCGGCCGTGCTCATGCAGATGGCGGGCTTGCCCGTGCAATCCTCATAAACCTCTTTTAATGCCGATACCAGAACGCTGTCCTCGCTTACGTAGTGCGAAGGCTGCGCCTGCACCTCTGTATTTCCATGCCCTCTGCCGAGAACGCCGCCCGAAGCCCTCCTCCACCCCGCCGCCTTCCATGCAGATGGGATAGCGGCAGTCGATGGTCGCCCAAATCTCCTGTCCATCGAACTTCAGCATTCCGAGGTTCAGTGTCAGCGGGCCGGTTAAATCATCCTCTCCGGCAATACCCAGGCGCTCCCCGTAGTATTCGGTGCCCAGATGCTTTGCCAGCGCATAGACAAATTCCTCTGCCGCGCCATCCGAAAGCGGCAGCACATTTAAAAATGCCACCAAGTAGCTGAGCGCATTCACGCCCAGGTGCGGCCGCGCACCGTGCGCCGCCGTGCCATATGCCGTAACGCATACACTGCCATCCTCGCCCGAAACCTCTATTTTAGCCGGCAGCCCTTCGGCAAAAACCTCTGCCATCTGGGCAATCAGCCGCACCGGCGCGCCGCCCAAAACACAGCTGGCCACCGCCGGAACGACGTTGGGCCGCGTGCCCGCGTCAATGCTTTTTATAAATACTGCGCCCTGCCCCACAACGCTTGCCTTGCGGGAAAGCCGCAGCTCGAGCAGCCCTTTTTCCCGGTTTACGATGGGAAATCCGCCGTCTGGGGAAATCACCATATCCGGGTCTTTCTCATGCTGCTTTAAGTAGGCGATATCGCCCCAGCCGCTCTCCCTCATCGCAGCCAAAGTACAGCCGCACCTTCTTATTCAGCCGGTATCCCGCCTCCAGCACCAGCTTCAGCGCATAGAGCGCCGCCATCGCCGGCCCTTTGTCGTCTGCCGTGCCCCGGCCGTATAGCTTATCCCCCTTGAGGCAAAGCGAAAAAGGCTCGGTCTCCCAGCCATCGCCCGGGGGCACAACATCCAGGTGCATGAGCAGGCCCAGCGTCTGTTCGCCGCTCCCGGCCTGGGCATAGCCGATGTATCCCCTCAAGGTTTTTCGTCTCTAGGCCCATGCCCTGCGCTTTTTCCAGCATATAGCTGAGCGCCGCATACGGCCCGGCGCCAAACGGCTTGCCCGGCTCAGGCTCGCCCTTCAGGCTCTCTATCGCGATAAGCCCGCCCAGGTCCGCGCAAATCTGCCCCTTTATTTTTCTACAGAAAAATCTATCATCTGATTCCTCACTGTGCTTTGCTTTCTAAAGAAAGCCATAGTTTTGCATATTAATTAGTATATTATTTTGCCCTTTAGGTTGTCAACTGCTGATAAAAAGTGCCCCGGCTCAAAGAGTAGGAATTTGTCGATTTTCATCGAATACTTATGACAAATACACCTTTTGGAGGAGACTATGGCGATACACGATGGGCACCGGGAGCGGATGCGCGAACGATTTTTGCAGACAGGCTTTGAAGGCATGGAAGATCACGAAGCGCTGGAACTGCTGCTCTACTATTTCTTTCCCCGCATCAATACCAACCCCATCGCCCACCGCCTCATCGATACGTTCGGCTCTTTTTTATGGCGTGCTCTCCGCAAACCCCAGAGATCTCGAAAAGGTTCATGGCGTAGGTAAAAAATACCGCCGTGCTGCTGGGTGTCGTAGCAGAGGCAGGCCGCTTGTACTTTTCCCAATCCAAGCCGGCCCGGCGCATTACCACGCTGCGCGCCGCGGCGGAATTTGTCTGCCCGCTGATGTACGGCCTGCACAACGAACGCTTTTATATTTTTGCCTCAACTCTTCTTTCACACTGCTGCATCAGGAAAAGGTGGGCGAAGGCAGCATCGATAGCGTCCCGGTTTATACCCGCCAAATTGCCGAAATCGCGCTGCGGCACTATGCCTCGCATATCATCTTATCCCATAATCACCCGGGCGGAGACCCGCGGCCCAGCGAAAAGGATATCGCCATCACAATGGATATCATCCATGCGCTCAAACCCCTTGGCATCAGCGTCTGCGATCACATCATTGTGACGGATAAAGCCTATTATAGCTTTCTCGATAAGGGCAGCCATATCCATACGCTGGAGAGCCGCAATATGATGATCGCCGCCGAGGATAGCCTGTCCTATCTGCGCATGGAAGAAGAATAAACATAAAAAGAGCAGGCAATGCCTGCTTTTTTTCTAACCAGCGAACTGGTTATTTATTGGCATGGGACTGCTCCACGGACTCGATCATTTTCTTGACCATGTAGCCGCCGACATAGCCCGCCTCCTTAGAGGTCAGGTCGCCGTTGTAGCCCTTCTTCAGGTTTACGCCCAGCTCATTTGCGATCTCGTACTTCATGTTGTCCATCTTCGCGAGCCTGAGCCGTATCCACGGTCAGACGGTTGCTGTTATTGCTGTTGTTGCTAGCCATTGTAAGTTTACCTCCTTCTTTGAAAAATTTTAGGATTCTTCAGAGTTATTTTCCCTGATACTGTTCAATCATTCTCTTAACCATGTAGCCGCCGACAGTGCCGTTCTCTTTAGCTGTGAGATCGCCATTGTAGCCTTCTTTCAGGTTTACGCCCTGCTCGTTAGCGATTTCGTATTTCATCTGATTGAGCCACTCTTTCGCTTCCGGAACATTCGCACGATTGCTGGAATTTCTAGCCATGATTTTCACCTCCGTATTAGATTTTGAGAATTCATCTCTAACAGCTTGCTTGCTGTGTAATCTTAATTTTCCCTATACGGCCAAAATAATCTGGTAAATTTTAATAATTTTTGCGCTTGTGCCGTCTTTTTGGGAAATCCATGATTACATTGGAAAATATTTTTCCATTCAGCATTTTGTCGATATATCGCCAATTGCTGTCGATGCTATTATGCCCGCAAATACAACTTCTATTTTGCTTTTTATGAGTTTTTTCTGCCAATTTTGTGCAGTTTTCTCCGCAATCAAAATAAATAAAAAACAGCCGAAATCGGCTGTTTTTTCCTCTCTGCTACGCGAGATAAACCCGCTCCATCACGATATCATCGAAGGGCTTATCAGAATAGTCCGTCACAGTGTTTGCAATCTCATCTACCACTTCCATCCCTGCCACCACTTTGCCAAACGCGGCATACTGCCCATCCAGATGCGGCGCATCCGCATGCATGATGAAAAACTGGCTGCCTGCGGAATCCGGGTTCTGAGAGCGCGCCATGGAGATTACCCCCGTTCATGCTTCATCGGATTCTCTACGCCGTTTGCTGCAAATTCACCTTTGATGCCGTATCCCGGGCCGCCCATCCCCTGTGCCCTCGGGGCATCCGCCCTGGATCATAAACCCGCTGATCACACGATGGAACGTCAGCCCATCGTAAAAACCCTTCTTTTACAAGCTTCAAAAAATTTCTACCGTGATGGGCGCTGCGCTGGCGTCCAGCTCCAGCTCAATTTTCCCACCGTTTTTCATTTCAATCACTACCACTTTTGTATGCTCTCCTTTATTCCGGTTTTTTCGCGCCGCAGTTCGGGCAAAATTTGCCCTCATTTTCCGCGCCGCAAGCGCAAGTCCATTTGCCGTTCGCAGCAGGCTTTTTCGTTCCGCAGTTGGCGCAGAAATTCCCCTTGCTCTGCGTGCCGCAGGAAGGGCATTGCCAGCCTTCCGCCGCCGGGGCAGGCGCACTGCTCCCTGCCGGGGCCACGGGCTCTGGGCTATTTTTCAAAGAACGTCGCCGCGTTCGCGCCGCCGGCCTGCTGCGCCATGCCCATGCCTAAAAATCCCGTCATCGCGCCAGCAGAGTTTTTCGCTGCGCCTTCCATGGCGTTCGCCTGGGCGCCGCCCAGCCGCGCTCCCATCATGCGGGAATTGGTATACACTCTGGACTCCTGGAACTGGGCGATCTTTTTTGCGCTGTCCGCATCCGGCGTAATGGAAGCCAGCGCCACCGAGACAACGGAAATGCCGCGGTTTTCCACCCAATCCTCCGTGAGTTCCTGGTTCAATTCATGAGCAATATCATTGGTATAGAGCGTTAGCTGATCGTAAGGAATGCCTTTGAGCGCGATTTTCCCCAGCGCAGGCTGCATGTTGTGCTGCACTTCCGCCTTGAGCTGTTCGTCGATCTGCCCTCGCACAAAACGATCTTCCACGTTGCCGCAGACGTTGGTGTAGAACATGATGGGGTTCGTGATGCGGTAGGAATAGTCCCATAGCCTTTGAGCATCATGGTGAAGCCAAACTCGCTGTCCCGGAAAGGGATTTCCCCACACCCACCTTGTTGCCCATGATCTCTTTGGTGTTGATGTAGTAAACCCGCTGGTCGTTTTCCGGCTGTCCGCCATAGGTAAAGCGCTTGCCTACCTTTTTAAAGCTCTCTTTTAAGCCCTTCCAGCCGCTATCCAGCATCGAAGGCTCTGTGCCCGTCTGGTAAATATACTCCCCCGGCTCAGCGGAAAAATCCACAATTTTGCCTGTTCTCCACGATGAGCATGCACTGCCCCTCGTTCACCGCGACTTTCGAGCCGTCCGAAATGATATTCTCGCTGCGCTTGGTGTTGGAGCTCTTGTCTCCAATTTGCGCCTCGCCCTTTGCATGAGCACATTCATGTCCATGGCGTCGCAGTAGATAAACTCTTTCCACTGATCGGCCAGCGTCGTGCGGACAGCGCCGCCAAATGCCTTAATGAGTCCCATTTTTACTACCTCCTACTTTTTGTCTCCAAAATCATCCGTGCTGTCTTTATTTTTTACATAATCAAAGAGGGTCGATTCCGCAATATACGCTTGCAGTGCTTTTAGTCCCTGCGGATCGTTTAGGTTAAACTCTTTGCCGTTGATGAGGATCACTCCGCTTTGCGTTGTGCTTTGCTTCACATCTTTAAATGCCTCCGCCGTCTTATGCAGGCGTTCCTGAATCTCCTGCATGTCATTCAGTGCTTTTTGCAGCCCCGCCATTCCCTGCGCAAGCGTCTCGTTCGTCTGTCCAGAAGGCACGGCCTTTGTATTATTCTCCCGCACAAGGGTCGCCGTGTTATCGATGCTAACCCCAGGTTTAACTGCCATCATATCGCATAATACCCAGCCAAATTCACCTGTTGTGACGATAAAGTCGCAATACTCGCATTTACCTGCGCTGGTAATCTTCGTAGGCGCGCCGCAATGTGGGCAGGCCACAATGCCGTTTCCTTTAGAAGCCGGGTCGGTTTTCACGCCGGTTTTACGTGTAAATTTCAACAAATACTGCATATGACAATCCTGATAAGGATTGCCCATAAGCACCTTTTTTGTCTTTTCCTCTATAATATAGTCCCGCATCCGCACCTGCATGTACACCGTGAGGAGTTCGTATTGCGGATCTCTCTCGTATTTCTGCAAAACGCCTGGTTGACGTTGATGCGTTCCATCATGTTGATACGGCCTTTGTCGATATACTCCTGCAAAAGCTTTTGGTGCTGGGCAAACAGCTCCTCTTTTTTCAAACGGACGAATTTTAGACCAATCCCGCTCCATCCAGGCTTGTTGCAGCGTAACGTAAACTTCTTTGCTCCAGGCGATAAATTTCTCTTTATCGAACAGCGGGTCGATTTTTAAAATTTCCGTCAAAATAGGCTGTGTATTGTCTTGAACAGCGGGGACGGCAGGCTTGCTCTGTGCCTGTTGGGCATTAGCCTGGCCAATCCTACGATCAACCGGCGGGCCTTTGGCCTGATCCTTGTTCCACATATAGCTGCAATACGCCCATATGCCCAGTACGATAATGGGGCCAAAAACAAGAGCCAGCGCTCCCCTTTGCTGATATCTCCAAAATCAAGGGAGCCTTTGCTAGAGTGGTATCCCGAGCCATAGCTGCTACTGTAGCTATTTCCGCTATAGCCGGAACTCCCACCATAACTGGAGCCTCCGCTATGGCTCGAGCCGGCGCCGCCTCCCCCGTCATAGCTGGAACCGCTGCTGCTCCCGCCATAACTGGAACCGCTGCTGCTCCCTGCCATAACTGGAACCGCTGCTGCTCCCGCCATAACTGGAACCGCTGCTGCTCCCGCCATAACTGGAACCGCTGCTGCTCCCGCCATAACTGGAACCCCGCTATAGCCGCCTCCGTAGTCGTTATAGTTGCCCGCATCAACGGGCAGTATTTCCCCTGGGCAAAAACTATCTGTGTGCCCAGCGCAAAAGCAATTAAAAAACAAATAGCGCCGTCTGGATTTTTTTCATGCCGCCTTCTCCCGATTCGATTATCGTTTTTGTCGTTTTATCTTACTATAAAACGGACAGAAAACTATTTTAATCAAAAAAAAAGAACATCGCCTCTACGCTATTTTATTGGCGGCTTCCTGTCATACCAGAGTTATCTTCTTGAACAACCACGCCTCTATTATCCACAATCACGCCCGGCTTTTACCGACTGCATATCGCACAGCACCCAGTCGTAATCTCCAGTCGTGACGATAAAACCGCAATACTCGCACTTGCCGGCGCTGGTGATTTGCGTGGGCGCGCCTGCAATGCGGGCAGGCCACAATGCTCTTCCCCGCAGAAGCCGGGTCTGTCTTTACGCCGTTTTTGCGCGTAAACTTGAGCAGATACTTCATATAGCAATCGTTGTTCGGATCGCCCATGAGCACCTTTTTTTGTCTTCTCATCTATAATATAATCCCGCATCCGCACCTGCATATACACCGTGAGGAATTCATATTGCGAGTTCCGCTCATACTTCTGCAAAAACGCCTGGTTGACGTTGATGCGCTCCATCATGTTGATGCGGCCCTGATCGATATACTCCTGCAAAAGTTTTTGGTGCTGGGCAAACAGCTCCTCTTTTTCAAACGGGCGAATTTTAGACCAATCCCGCTCCATCCAAGCCTGTTGCAGCGTAACGTAAACTTCCTTACTCCAGGCAATAAACTTTTCCTTATCAAACATGGGATCGATTTTAAAAATTGCCTGCTCAATTTCCGACGTATGGTCCATAATCTGCGGCATCTGGGCTGCCCTAGCACCGCCGCCCGAATTTTTCCGGCTCTTTGCAATACTGGAAATCACAGCCACAGCTACAATGATAATGAGCCATACCCAAAAGCTGCCTCCGCCGCCACCGCCAAAAAGTAGATTCCACCGCTGCTGCCATAATCGCTGCCACCCCAGCTACTGCCGCCGCCATAGTCGCTTCCGCCGCTCCAACCTCCGCCACCGCCATAATCGTTATAGTTGCCAGCATCTACCGGCAAACATCCCCCGGCGCAGCAAGCACTACCTGCCCCAGAAGGGCCAGCAGCAGGATAATCGCAATAAAGAGCAAACCTCGTTTTCTCATTTTTTATCCATTTCCTTTGGCAATTCCTCTTGCCTATTTTCTCTCATCATACTATGTTTGAGGCAAAAATCTATCCATCTGCGGGAAGAAATTGTAACCAGAAAGCAAAAAAAGACGGCAGAGATTCTGCCGTCCTATTTTTTATTTTCCCGCCTTCTGCACCCTGCTGAACGCTCCGTACGACCTCGTCCCCAGTATCGTCTGGTATGCCCGCACTTTGTAGTACTTCGGCACTCCCTGCGTCTGCTTCTTCGCTACGTAGTTCTCCCAGCTCTGCGATTGCTTCTCCGCCACCTTTGTGAACGGCCCTGCCGCGCTCGTGGACTCATACACCTCGTATCCTTCTGCATCCGGCAGCGCTATCCAGTTGAGCACATACCGGTAGTCGTTCTCCCAGATTCCGTCCTCTGCCTGTGCAAACCGGTACTCCACCGCCGGCAGATTCCTATGTACCTCCGAAAACCCTCCGTACTGCTTCGTTCCGTTCACCAGCCGGTATGCTCGCACTTTGTAGTATTTCACAACTCCTTCTACTTCGTCCGACACATAGTTCTCCCAGCTGCCGTCCCGCTCCGCCACCTTCGTGAACGGGCCATTCGCACTCGTCGACGTGTACACCTCGTACCCGCTCGCCCCTGCTACCGATACCCAGTTGAACACATGCCGGTACTGTCCTTCCCACGTCCCAGTCTGCACAAACCGCACCAACGGCGCTGGCAGCATCTCATTTCCCGCCTTCTGCACCCTGCTGAACGCTCCGTACGACCTCGTCCCCAGTATCGTCTGGTATGCCCGCACTTTGTAGTACTTCGGCACTCCCTGCGTCTGCTTCTTCGCTACGTAGTTCTCCCAGCTCTGCGATTGCTTCTCCGCCACCTTTGTGAA